>JACCDH010901598.1_pt1 | contig 91675 bp, 82 predicted proteins | sample 7442481 | NCBI WGS metagenome assembly JACCDH01 (sample SAMN15323433, study PRJNA562643) | freshwater metagenome | isolation source: river surface water | place: USA:Blue River Watershed | collected 2017-08-15 | reverse complement strand
ATCACCTGTAGAGGTCAAAAAAAGCAAACCCTCAAAAATTTATTTAGCTCTGTAAATAAAAGCCTCATTGTGGCACTAGCTTTTTCTTTGCTACTTTCTTTTTTGCAATGAAAAAAGAAAGTAGAGACTTGAAAGTGAATGTAAACTATGTTGTAAAACCGAACACATTTGAATGAAGTATACAGCTTCGAATAAAATTTTATCAGGGCTTAAAATTCTTTTTTTCTTTTAATGTTAAAAGAAACAAAAACCACCACCCAATCAAAAATTCCGTTTTTGTGGCTGCAAACTCGGCTGCCTATCCACAAAAGGGAATTTTCACGCATTGGCTGGACCCCAGCCGCACGGAAACATGCTTTGTAAATTTCATCATATTTAATATCAAAAACCTTTCTTGGGTTTCCAAACGTGCCATTCAATGCGGTGGTTTTTGGGGGTTTAGATTTTTTTGGGTTACCTCAAAGGAAGTTCCTCGAGTGGACTCGAGGAAATCACCTGTAGAGGTAAAAAAAGCAAACCCTCAAAAATTTATTTAGCTCTGTAAATAAAAGCCTCATTGTGGCACTAGCTTTTTCTTTGGGTAGCTTCGCTGCTACTTCGTGGTCTTTCTTTTTTGCAATGAAAAAAGAAAGTAGAGACATGAAGTAAATGAAAACTAAGTTGTAAAACCGAACACATTTGAATGAAGTTTTAAGCTTCGATTGTAAATTTATCATGGCTTGAAATTCTTTTTTTCTTTTAGTGTTAAAAGAAACAAAAACCACCACCCAATCAAAAATTCCGTTTTTGTGGCTGCAAGCTCGGCTGCCTATCCACAAAATGGAATTTTCACGCATTGTTAGCATTAGCGATAACTTTTTGCGTATATGAGAAGTAGCGGATTGAAAAGCACTTCACTTTCGGTTTGGCACTGACTTTTATTAGAAGCACTGACCTTTGATTTATCACTGAACCCGCTATTTCTTATACACGCTGTTTGGCTACGTTTTTATGTTTCTTTCAGTTTATTTCTCTCGTAATCAATAAAGTCAGAACTTTCATATATTTTATTAGTTCTAATTGTTTTAATAACGTCATCTTGGCTCATATTTTCAGGTATTAATTTCTCCAATTTTCTTATTGCAGAACTTGGAATTCCGAATTCCGATAATATTGTAAGATTTTCTCTTAGAAATTCATTTTCAATTAGATTAGTGTAGTAACTATAATTTCCAGCTCTAAGACCTTTTTCGTTGCAAACAAATTCTTGAATTGAGTTTATAACGGATAACCATTTTGGAATTTTATACTGAAACCAGTGTTTCTGTATTTGGAAATTTGACATAATAACTTCTTCCATAACTTCCAATTCGGATTTATCATTATAAAGTTTGCCGAAAGATATTTTATTCTTAGCCACCTCATCAGTAATGTTATCCTTATGTTTATTATAATATTCTACACAATCTATTATGTAATCTATATCTGAATTTATTAATCTACCCAGACTTTGATGAAAACCATAATTAAATGTTTTATTAACTAACCTGCCAAGACCAAGCGATTTTGATTCTCCTTTTTTCATTAAAAATTTCCAACCAAGATTAAGACAGTATTTAAGTTGTTCGTAACTTGGACTTCTTGTCCAAGTTATTAAATCAGAGTTTGTAATTATGTCTTCTCGTATAGTTTGAATAATATCTCTCTGACCATTTACTTGCACACCATTCTTTTTAATTACTTCTTTCTCATCATGTGGGATTCGATTGATATTCTCATATTGTTCTGAATTAAGATTTCTTACTTCATCTTCATTTAAGTTTATCAATACTTCATTGGATATTGGGTTTTGTTCAAAAAATGGAATATCTATGATTACTTGTTCATTTGGTGGAACAGGATTAAAGTTAAATATTGTTCCTGTGTAATGAATCATTAGTCTTCCAGCACGACCTTTAATATTAGAATAATCGAAATAATCAATTAACGTATTTTGACCTTTTGTTTTGTCAAAAAAGATTATGTTTTTAGCACTTGTATTTACGCCTTCAATAATAGTTGTCGTACAAAAAAGATAATTTAAATTTCCCTTATTAAAATAGTCAATGACAGAGGATGTTATATGTTTTTGCAATGCCCCATCATGTATTCCAATTCTATTTCGTAATAGCTTAATCAAACTCCAATCTTTAGATATGTTTTCTGATATCCATTCAATAATGTCAAGGTCTTCAATAAGTGTATCTTCTATTTTATTTATTAGAAACTCGCAAAATTTTTGAGAAAGATACCTAACTCGTCCTGGTGATGAACAATATATAATTGATTGATTTTGTTTGTTATTTAAAAGTAAATCAAATAAAATGTCTTCTTTGTATTCTTGAAATTTTTTAGGTTTATCAAATTTTTCTTTATGCAGAGAGTATATATCAACTGTTTTAACGTCAACAAGAGAAGATTTAGTTTTATAGAAAATCGCATTATATTTTTCTACAAATCCTTCTGAAATATTATCAATATTTGGGCCTAGTAAATAAAATTTACTATTGAAAGTTTTTAAAATATAATGAAGTGCGTTGTTTAATGAATCAGCTCTTTCATCATCTCTTTGCGAACTTAGTTTATAAAACTCATCAATTATTATAAATTCTATATGTGGAAATTCCTTGTATTCATTAACTCTTTCGGCAGTAAATAAATAGATGTTTCCTTTCTCTAATGAAGGCTCTTGTGAAGTTCTGACAATTATTTTGTAATTTTCATCGTATTTCCTCAATTTACGTCTTGTTTCATCAAGTAATGCCAAAGTGGGCTGAATAATTATTATGTTTCTGAATTTATTGGAAGCAACAAATTCCTCTATTAATAAGCTTTTTCCAAAACTTGTTGGAGCACTAACAATTACATTTTTATCTGAATTTAAAAGTGACAAAAGGTGTCTTTGGTCTTCATGAAGATATTTATTCAAATTCCCAGAATGATGATAAACTTGCCTAATAAGAGAATCTGTAGAGTCTAATTTTAAATTTTCTTTTGAAAGATATGGATAGAAGCCAACAGCTTCTATTAAATCTGCAAGAACAGGGCTTAATGATTGGTCAAATTTGCCTTTGTTGTCTAATATATTTACAATCAATCTTTGCGCTAAAACTTCATTCTTTATTATAATTTCTGAAGCTCTTTTATAAATTGTAAAAGTGCTTTCAAAATCAAAGGATTCCTTGTTTTCTAGATCTAAAAGTAATTCTTCTATCATTCTCCTAATTTTTGAAGTAATGAAAGTTTATTGTGTAAACCTTTTACTAATTCAACCTTGTTTCGAACTGGAAACAAAACTAAAATAATGTTCAATTTTGTTTTTAAAGCATGATTGTTGTTATCGTCAAAATATTGCTTTAATTCTTTCATTTCAGCTAAATATTCATTGATGAACGTTTGATTGTTTTCGTCAGAATGATTTGTAAATAAATCAGAATCGTAAGTACATAATAGCGGAATGTTTATAGAATCTAATTGGTCTATCAATTTTGTTGATTTACTCATTAAATCTAACCAATAATCCTTTTCAGGTATATTATCAAAGTGTTTTAGCTTTTTTGAGACAATTAAAAATTCATTGTTTAAATAATCACTTTGAAAATGCTCTTCTATATCTTCTATTAACGCCTTAATTCCTATCTTACCATTTTTATACAACTTTGATTCTCCAAGCCATAAAGTTTTTGTATTCGGTTCAATATGAACTGCATCAAATCCGTGAACAGTTGCTCCTAAAGAATCTTTAAAATATATTTTAGATAGAAGAGGGATTGTGTTGTGAAAGTCCCTTAGAAGTAAGTGTAAAATTAACTCTCCGAATTCGCCTCTTCTCAAATATTTGTCTTTGAGGTCATCAGTAATTGATCCATCATTGTCATAAATGTCTTTTACTTGTTGAAAAGCATCAATTTTATAGATTGATTTAGCAGCTTCGGTGAGCTTACTTAATATTTCATTGTTTGGTGTTACTTCTCCATCGTGAAATCCAAAAGCAAATTCAAAGATTACATCAGAAAGCTTATTAATTAATGGTTTGATTCGGTATTTTGAATCTCCATTATCATCAATGTCAAAACCTACTAAAAAAGTACTTAATTCAGCATCATTTATTTTATGAGTAATAATTTTTTCTGAGTTAAATGGTGTTCTCATATGTTTGTTTTAAATGTAGCCTAACTTAAAGATATGTGCAAAAAATGGCACTTATCTCACCAACACTAGTTTTATATGTGCCACAAAGTGTTACATTTTCAGTTTTCATCTCACAAACATATTACATTATACTCAAATTGCCAAAAAACACAAAAACATGATAACATTTAGAAGAGATCCCAGATGCAAGGATTTTAATCACTCGCAAGATGCGAGCATGAAGAAAAATGTAAACTTTGTTTTAAAACGTAAACTGTGCGGAGGCGTCCACGAATGGCGCGAAATTTCAATTTGACAGCATGGGGAGCTGGTGTGTGAGGCCTCACCCCCGACCCCTCTCCGAAGGAGAGGGGAGATAAATAGCGGTCCCGCAGTACTGCGGGATTCATTCGTGGTGGGCTTTTTACTCATTTGTGTTTGTTTTTTTTGAATTCGTGAGTTAGCTTCGCTAAGTTGCCCTAATTTTTTCCCATAAAACCACGTAGTCGCAGCGAAGCTAAAGTAGGAATAAGTCCTTATTTAACCGAAAAATCTTGTTTAAGAAATGTAAACACTTGAGTTAAGTTTTCAACTTCAAATGAAATTTTATCATGGATTAAAATTCTTTTTTTCTTTTAATGTTAAAAGAAACATAAACCACCACCCAATCTAAAATTCTGTTTTTGTGGCTGCAATCTCGGCTGCCTATCCACAAAAGGGAATTTTCACGCATTGTTAGCATTAGATATAACGTTCCAGGCGGGAAGTTTTAGCACTAAACTTCATTCGGAGAACTGAACTTCCACCTTACACAAAAGTGTCTGCGAAGAACGGAACCCCCGCTATCGAATACGCCTTGTTATGTGGCGTTTTGTGGATTCAGCTTCTCTCTAAATATTTTCTTACCCCATTCTATTAATATACTTTCCAGTTTGTCGTCTCTTTTTAAGAATTGTTTTACTGAAACATTTAAGGGTTTATCCGTTTTATGGCTTTTAAGAAAGTTAAGTTGTTCTTCAACTATATTTTCAATTTTAGTCCAATCTCCAAATGGTGTTCCAACGCTTAACCAAAGAAATTCAGTAACATCAATTTTGTCAATAAAGAAGGCTTTATCAATTTGTTTCACCATATTCCTCGCAGAAAATATAGCCTGATAAAAGCCTCGGTAATATTTATTTGAACCGCCAATGTCTAAATAAAGCATATTGGAATTAAGAACTTCATTTATTGTTGTTTTATCTTTAAAAAAAAAGTCAGTGAATGCAATTGTATTTTCCCCATCATTTTCAAAGTCTTGGTGGTCTGTTACAATTGCGGCAATACAATAGTTTGGGTTTAGTTTTATTCCAATAATGTCGCCTTTTTTGAAAAAGGAATGTCTAACGACAATTTTTTTTCTTTTTAGGGGGTTTGGTCGTGAGGTTTGAATTTTTACATTGAAATCTGAAATTGCTTTAATCCTTTTCTCAAGAAGTTTTTTGTCGTCAGCCCAAAGTGTCAGCCATTTTAGGTTAATAGCGTCCTTTAATTTCTTGAATGTATAATCTTCAATTTCGCCACACATCCATTGTCCATATGCAATTCCTGTCCATATTTCTGCATAATATTCAATATCACCTTGAGGTTTGTATTCCTTTTCAAGCTTGACTCTGATTTCTTTAGGGGAAAGTCCTTTATTGTAAAGTTCTTTAAACTCCACCCAAATGTCAGCGGTTGTGTCGTTCTGAAGTATTCCTGTCCCCCAAGCTCCCATAGTTAGAATGATGTTTGTTTAAAATGACACATAACTTTTTACAGCTACAAGAAGTTGGCGATTTCGGAGACGAAAACTGTCTGCCACCGATGATCTTGATACGAAGCACAACGCTTCATTTAGCCCCTTAACCGCCAATTTCTTGTAGGTGCTGTTATGTGCTGCCCTTCTTCTCATTTCTACTAGAACAACTTATTTATTTCTGCAAACATTTTTTCAAAGTTGTCCAATGTCTTTGGTTTGAAGTAGGTTTTGTCAACTCCAAGTTGGTTAAGTTTATTGGCAGGTCTGTAATGATTAAATCTGTCTTTGCCAATTACTTTATTTATCTGTTTTAATATTGTGTCAATAGAGGAGTCAAGGTCTGCAAGTTTGACTACAGGATGTTCTTTATCGAAAGCTGCATTGAAAATCTTTAAGTATTCTTCTTTGTCGAATAAATCTTCAATGTCAGCAACGTCTTTGCCGTTGTTTGCGAATTCATTAAAAAATCTTATGTTTTTCTCCTTGATAATTTTGTGCATTACAAGGTCAGCAACTTTTTGTTTTCCTTTTTGGTCTGTGAATGTATCAAGTAAACAAGCAACATTCAATTTAGAACCACGCAACAAGGAAATAAAAGTAGAAACTTTGTCCAAGCCACCAACGGGAACTATGGTAATGTTCTCTTTAAGGAAAGTTCTTTTTTCAGCTTCAAGTATGCTTGAAATTAAAGTCAAGTAGATTAAATCAGCAGGGCCTTCAACAAGCAAGTTGTTTTTGGAAACAAATAAGTTTTGAGCAATGTCGTAACCTAACGCAGCTTGAAGAGGGAATAATGTATTTGGGTCTTTTTCTTGAATGGAATCAGAAATAATGGTTCCTTCTTCTGTTTCAAAACAAGTCCGCACTCGGTCAAGATGTTCTGTCTCCACCATAAAAGGAGAATGCGTAGTATAGACTATTTGATACTTTTTAGAAAGGTCGTCAAAGAAACGAAGTAAGTCAGCTTGTGCCGAAGCGTGAAGATTTAAGCCTGGTTCATCTAATAAAAGAACGTAATCAGAATTTTTATCAGCTTGGATTTTACTAAACCAAATGATAAATGAGAAAAACCAATTAAATCCTTTACTCCGTCTATCTAATGGTAGCGTTATTTTATGTCGCTGACTTTTTACCCGAATATCAAGTATTTTTTCTGGCTGTCCTTGAGGATTTGTTGTGTTTTGAATTTTGAATTCAATGTCAAGATTTTTATTCGTTGACCAATATTTAAAAATTTCGTTAGTAATCTTGTTGGAAGACGCTTCCAGTAATGCAATATATTTTTCGTATTCTGCTTCTGTTGCATTTAATATTTCTTCTGGTTTGATTCTTGCTAGCTCGAATAAGGCTTTTGAAGTTTTATCTTTTTCGTTTGTTGGAGGTTCGTTTTTCAGTTTGTTGATATTTATTTTCCCTCTTAATGGGTAATAATCATCAAAATACCAAAACTTCGGCATTTTGGCTTTAATCCAATTTTTAGCAATGTAGGATTCCAGCAAATTCGTCCACGATGCAGTGGTGTATCCTCCGTCAATTATTCTTTTTATTTCAGTTTTGAATGCTTCTAAATCATCATCGCCCTCAACGGCAACAATGCTTGCAATATCTTTTAAAGAAGCAGTTTTTTTAATTGCTTCTTTTGTAGCTTCGGACAAAGTGTACTCTGAAACCTGAATTTCTAAAAACTTCTTCTGATTTGCGGAGATTCCACCAAATGTGCTTGTCTTGGATTTATAATGGCAGGTATAAGTAAACTCTTTTGTTGTAAAAACTCCTTTGCCAAATTCTTCTTCAATTTCTTTTAGTAGGTCCGAAGAGATTTCATACTTACATTCTATAATGTCGCAATCATCTTCACCTTGTTGGAAGTCTATTAACTCATTTCGCGGATAGTCTTGTGTTATGTCAAAAACAAAATCAGGGTCGTCAGTAAAATAATTCGTCTTTGCAATAGCGGTCAAGAAAGAAGTTTTTCCGGCTTCATTCATTCCGACAATTGTCGTTATTGCTGGGTCAATATTTACTGTTTGTGATTTCTGAATACTCTTGTATTTGTCAATCGTTACCTGAATTAATTTTATCATTGTCATTTATCATTTTGTCTGGTTAAAGTTACTAATGTAGGTCAAATAGGGTTGCACATAACTTATATATATGTGCCATAAATTGGCACATACCCCCTCAAAATTGGTTGGCTTTGTGTCACAAAGTGTTACATTTTCAGTTTTCATTTCACAAACATATTACATTATACCCAAATTGCCAAAAAACATAGAATTTTGATAAAACACAAAAGAGATGCCTGAGGCAAGGATTTTAATCACTCGCAAGATGCGAGCGTAATCAGGGTACAGCATTAACCAAGTAACATCATATTTAAATCGAAAAAAAATAGTCAATAATAAAAGTGTATCATTGTACTCTTACTATTCTTTTAGAAAAAACAGCAAGCATTTGACTTTCTATTTTTTTTAAATGTTCATTCGCAATTGATTAAATCAACAACTAAAAAAAATGTCGTCACGACTTAAAATCAATTATAATAATGAACCAATATTCTATTTTCGCCCAAGCCATTGTTGCCATCTCAATTTTTTATGTGTGGACTTTTCGTTTTTACAACGTTGAAAAAGAGTTTAAGCAATTTAACCTCAGTACTTTAATTCGCAGCACAGTTGGTGCTTCAAAAATTGCATTATCTACGCTATTAGTTGTAGGCATTTGGTATTCAGAGTTGGTATTAATCCCCTCATTACTCATAGCCTTTCTGATGGTTTCTGCTCAATATTTCCATTTAAAAGCGGGTAATCCGTGGATCAAAAGAGTGCCTTCATTGGTTTTACTACTCTTGTGTTTGTTTATCGCTGCGGTTAGCAAAGAACTAATATAACAACAGTGAGTTTAATCTATATCCTCACTTTAATATCGAGTATTTCTTTTTTGGGATATGGCATTGCTTATTTGGTTTCGGCCAAAATGAAAAGTGAATTCAAACGTTTCGGACTTGAAAAAATAGGGACATTAACAGCTGTTTTGGAATTGTTAGGTGCAACAGGCCTATTAGTAGGTCTTCAATCTAATATTATTTTACTCATCTCTTCTGCGGGATTAGCGTTATTAATGTTTTTTGCACTTTTAGTTAGAATTAGAGTCAAAGACAGCCTTTTCGTATCTATTCCAGCCCTGTCATATCTTGCAATCAACGCTACTATTTTTTACCAGTGTATTATCCAATACTAAGCTTGTAAACTATTTCAATATTTAGGCATTCCAAGAGGGTTTTCAAATCTATTTAAGCTTGAAGGGCAAAATTAAAACTCAACTTTTTCAGTACAATTGTTCAATTTGTTCTAAAAAAAATATACTTTTGTATTATGAAATTCGTTTCGGCAATTATGGTTATTTTGGTTATAGGGCTCTCCCTTATCCCATGTTGCCCACCCGAAACTGACTGTTTTCAAACCAGTATTAACGACACTGAAAACCACTGTAACTCCGATGACCATTGTACTGAAACTGACAATGAAAATGGGCATTGCGACGTCTGTTCCCCTTTCTTTACTTGTGGGTCTTGCGCAGGAGTTACTATTCCCAATTATACCAATAACGAATCTTTAGAAACCATTAGTTCCCCCCGTTTTAAATTCCCTTTCTCTGAATCATTTTTGTCTTTTTATGTCAGTAAAATGTGGCAACCGCCTAAGATATAGTTTCAAATAATCGAAACCATTATCTCTAAATTTTATCAATAAAAAATAACACAAAAAATGAATTTATCAATCAAAAAACATATAAATACGATTTTAATGGCGTTAAGTTTAATATACTTTACACCATCATTAGTGGCGCAAACCCCACAAAATAACGACCCTCAAACTGTTCAATTTACCGTAACACAAATGGGGTGTAGCAACGACCAAAAAATACTAGAAACTGCGCTTTACAGAAAAAAGGGCGTTAAAAAAGTTAAAATAGAAGGCGAATCTGTAACCGTTACTTACAATCCAAGTAAAATTACGGTTGAAACGCTTAAATCAGTGATTGAAAACACAGGGACTTGCGAAGACCCAAATGACAAAATCCACAAAGTTAAATCAAGCACCCCTTAAGTTGTTTACTGATGAATGCAATTTTGAATTACCTCAATTTTGCAGTTAAAAATGAATTGAATTTTCTTCTTTTTTCCCTGCAAAAAAAACTCAGTTTTCTTCTTATTACAAGTTCCATTGCTCTATCCTCACCTCTTTTTGGTCAACAGTATATCCAAGGTGTCATTCTTGACATAGAGAACAACCCAATTTCAGGAGCTCGAATCAACCTATTGAACAATCCCAATAAACGAGTACTGAGCGACTCTATGGGTTTATTTAAAATCGACAGTGTTAGTTTACCAGTTCAAATAAGTGTAAGCCATTCCCAATTTTTAGCTGACACTTTAAAAATTTACACCAATGATAAATTAACAATTCGCTTGTATCCGTTGCTACAATTTGATGGAGTCACCAAATCAATGAAAAAAGAGCCCAATGCTTACATTGGTTTACAAACCCAAAAAACAGAGGTCATTACATCTGCTGAATTAAAAAAAGCGGCGTGTTGCGACTTGGCAGGCTGTTTTGAAACCCAAGGCACTGTTCAAGCCACTACCACCAATGTTATAACCAACTCCAAAGAACTTAGAATTTTAGGATTATCTGGTGTTTACAATCAAGTTTTGTTCGATGGCATACCAATGTTTCAAGGTCTTACATACACTTACGGCATAAGCTCCATTCAGGGTCCTTTGGTAGATAATATTTTTGTTGTGAAAGGCACCTCATCTGTTCTTCAAGGTTTTGAAAGCATGGTTGGGCAAATCAACGTAATGCCTCAATCGAGTTCCAAAAGTGTCCCTCTTTTAGTTAACGCTTATTTGAATAGTTTCGGAGAGAATCATTACACAGTGAATGCCCGTTTTGGCAAAAATAAATGGAACAATTTTGTTTCTGCACATGTCGTTCAACCAGCACAAAGGTGGGACCGCGACCAAGACCAATTCATGGATTTGCCTTTACTAACCCGATATTCATTGTACAATAAAACATCGTTTGGGAATGAAAATGCCAAGGGGTTTTACGCCCATTTAAGCGGCAGACTATTGTGGGAACAAAGGGTTGGCGGACAAATGAATTTCTTAATAAACAGAGATTTGGGTAGCGAAACCGTTTACGGTCAAAAAGTACAATACCAACAAGGTGACGTCCAATTAAAAACAGGCTATCGATTTAATTCCAAACAAAGAATCGCTTTTACTGGCAACACTTTTCAGCAAAATCAAAATTCGTGGTTTGGCACCGTTTCATACCTTGCGAAACAAAAAACCGATTACAGCACTCTACAATATGAGCTTGATTGGAATGGCAGTCATGAGCTAAAAACAGGACTTTCATACAGACAACACCAATTGAATGAAACCATCCTTTTTTCGGACACTAATTTAAGACGAACATACAATGGCAATTACTTAAGATTAGAAAAAATCCCTGGCGTATATCTTGAAAACACCTTTAAATGGCGAGGCGATTTATTGTCATTGATTACAGGAATTAGAGCTGACCACCACAATGAGTTTGGTTGGAAAATAACGCCTAGAACAATGATTAAATACGACTTAAGCGAAAACGCGACCATCAGGGCATCTGTAGGAACGGGATGGCGAACGGTCAATTTGTTTACAGAGAATATTGGTTTATTGGTAAGCTCCAGAAACATTGTCTTTGTAGAACCCTTAAAACCAGAACAATCAATCAATTGGGGCATTAACTTCTTGCAAAATTTGAAGAAAAAAAATGTTAGCGGTTTTATCACTTTCGATTTTTACCAAACCCGTTTTCAAAATCAATTTTTCCCCGATTATGACAGCGAGTCTCAAAAAGCATTGATATACAACTTCACCGGCACGTCTATATCAAATGGGTTTCAAACCGATTTAACCCTCAAATTTTACAAAGAATATGAATTTAAAATGGCGTACAACTTCTTGGATGTTTACCGAATCAAAAACCAACAAAAAGAGTTACTGCCATTCAATTCAAGACACAGATTATTATTTGGCTTTTCTTACATTCCCAAATCGAACAAATGGCGAATTGATTTAAATTCACATTGGTACGGCGAGCAACGACTCCCTAACACATCATTTAATCCAATTGAATTCCAACAACCCAATTTCTCCAAACCTTATTCCATTACGAATATTCAAGTCACCAAAAAATGGAAAAAATTCGAAATTTATAGCGGTTGTGAAAACATATTAAACTTCAGGCAAATTCGCCCCATTGTAAGTTGGCAAAACCCATTTAGCCCCTATTTTGACACCTCATTCAATTGGGGACCAACAAGGGGAAGAGAATTTTACATCGGCATTCGATACACCCCTTTTTCAAAATCTATACAAACGCAAAAACACAATCCTAACTAATGAACAGTGATATAAACAAGCACACCAATGCACTCATCCATTCACAAAGTCCTTATTTATTGCAACATGCACACAATCCAGTGCAGTGGTATGAATGGGGCGAAATAGCTTTAAACAAAGCAAAAGAAGAAAACAAACTTTTGTTAATTAGCATTGGTTACAGTGCATGCCATTGGTGTCATGTTATGGCACATGAATCCTTCGAAGACGAAGAAACGGCAAAAATGATGAACGATTATTTCATTTGCATCAAAATAGACCGTGAAGAATTACCAGATGTTGACCAAATTTATATGGATGCTTGTCAGTTGATAAACGGAAATGGCGGTTGGCCACTTAATGCCTTTGCTCTCCCCGACAAACAACCTATTCATGCCCTCACCTATCTTCCCAAAGACAAATGGCAAAATCTGATAAAGCAAATTCATCACTTATGGCAAAATGAAAAAGAAAAAGCCTTTGAATATGCCGCCAAACTCAGTCGTGGATTAAAAAACATGAATCTTCCTCCCGAAATTTCATTCAAACAAGCACAATCCAATTTATCAGAATTGGCATTCGAAGCATTTGACGCCATTTACGACCCAATTTATGGTGGGAACAAAAGAGCCCCTAAATTTCCATTGCCTAATAATATACTATATCTCCTTAAATATGGCCATATAAAAAACAATCCAAAATCATTAGAAATGGGAATTCACACCCTTATGCAGATGTCACTTGGAGGAATATTTGATGCTGTAGATGGCGGTTTCTCAAGATATTCAGTTGATGAAAAATGGTTTGCCCCACACTTTGAGAAAATGCTGTATGATAATGCCCAACTGATGCCTGCTTTTGCTTACGGATTTAGTTTAAACAACGACCCTTATTTAAAAACCATAGCATTAAAAACACTTGCTTTTTGCAACCAAGAATTGAGGAATGAAAATGGCTTGTACTACTGTGCTTTAGATGCAGACAGCGAAGGTGTGGAGGGGAAATTTTACACCTACACTTATGAAGAATTAAAGTCAAATATTACCGAAAACTCACCTTTATTTACCGCTTATTTCCAATGCACAGAAAATGGCAATTGGGAAGAACACCGCAACATATTGTATGCCCTAGCCACTCCAAAACAAGCGGCTTTAGAATTGGGTACTATTGAAGAAACGCTTGTAGATTGCATAGAAAAAGGCTTATTGGCATTAAAAAAACTAAGGCAAAGCAGAATAAAACCAGGCTTAGACAACAAGCTCATTTGCTCGTGGAATGCATTAATGTTGAAAGGATTGGCAGAAACCGCTTTTTATTTAGAAGACCCTTTCATTGTGCAGAATGCGGTCCAATTATACAAAGCAATGGTTGAGCAATTTTACATCAGTGGCAAGTTGTATCGTTCATACCAAACAGATAAAAGCAATATTGCTGCTTATTCAGAGGATTATGTAAGTTTTATAGATGCTTTGATTCATTTGTACAAAATAACTTTTGATGAGAACGTCTTAAAATTGGCCAATGAAATGAGTTTAAAAACAATAGAGTTGTTTTACAATCCCAATAAACATTTCTTTAGGTTCAGTGAAACGCAACAGCAGATTATCGTAGACAAATACGACATAAACGATGATGTTATTAACAGCAGTAACAGCATTATGGCGCACAACTTATGGACCTTATCTTGGTATTTTGACCGTTCGGATTGGAGAGAAATGGTGGCCGATATGTTGTCTGCCATGAACACCAATATAGAAAAACACGCACCTTGGTACAGCCATTGGGCCCTTTTGAATTTGATAAAAGAAGAAGGAATGGAACAGTATATCGTAAGTTGTGCCGACCAAACAGAAGCAATTGCGGTATTGAGATTACACAAAAATGAGGTTAATAGCTTGATTGCCTGCGTGAATGAGTCAACAGAAATTCCTTTATTAAAAGGCAAAGAATACAAAAACACAAAAATGATGTATCATTGCAAAGATCAAACTTGTTATAAACCACAAAATATTGAATAAAGCCTATGGAAGAATTTAGTTTATTAATCAAGAACATAGAAAAACATTTGAGTTTGAACGAAACTGAAAAAGAGGAATTACGTCAATTTTTCACCTTCAAAAAACTACGCAAAAGACAATATTTCTTGCAGGAGGGAGACATATCACATTACTCAGCTTTCGTTATTAATGGCTGTATGCGTTCTTATTATGTTGACGTTAATGGGTTTGAGCACATCTTACAATTTGCCATTGAAGATTGGTGGATTACAGACATGATGAGTTTTACCAAAAAAACTGAAGCCAAGCTCAACATTGATGCTTTAGAGGACACCGAAATGCTTTTGATTACGAGAGAACAACAATTGAAATTGTTCGAAAAGATTCCTAAACTGGAGAAATACTTCAGAATAATTACAGAAAATGGGTTAATCAGCTATCAAAACCGTTTGTTAGAAAGCATGAGTTTACATGCCCCCGAAAGGTATGCCAACTTTATTAAGCGATATCCAGCACTAAACAAGCGACTACCACAAACACAAATTGCTGCCTATTTGGGAATTACACCTGTTTTTTTAAGTAAAATCAGGAATATTAACAACCACTAGTTAAACTGGTTTAAGGCCATTAGTTAAACTAGATTAAGGTTCTGAATTGGGTCACTCAACTACCTTTGCCCTATTAAATAATATATCAATATGGCACAATTCCAATTAGACAAAATGCATTCTGAAGTTAACTTCAAAGTTAAACATTTGATGATTTCCACAGTATCGGGTTTATTTTCAGAATTTGATTCAACTGTAGAAACAGATGGTGATGACTTTACAAATGCAAAAATCAATTTCACAATCAACACTAACAGCATAAGCACCAACAATGGTCAAAGAGACGAGCACTTAAAAAGTCCAGATTTTTTTGATTCAGCGAACCACCCTAACATGACTTTCACCTCAACTGAACTTAAAAAATCAGACAACGGACATTATGTTTTAGTTGGAGATTTATCAATAAGAGGTCATGTAAAATCAGTAAGTTTAGCAGTGAATTACGAAGGTAAAATGGTTGATTTTTATGGCAACGAAAAACATGGATTTGAGGTTTCAGGTGTTATTAATCGCAAAGAGTATGGATTAGCATGGTCGGCAGTAACCGAAGCAGGCGGTATAGTTGTTTCAGATGAAGTAAAAATATTGGCGAATATCCAATACCAAAAAATATAATTTCCCAAGTATTAATTTTAATGTGCAAAGCCGTCTGAATTCGTTCAGGCGGTTTTTTTTTGACAGAAAGTATGTCAAAAAAACGTTAAAAGTCAAGCGTATCAAATTGGTACAGACTTTGAGTACTTTAAGTAAACAAAATCAAAGTAAAATTAATATATTTGCACGTTTATGATTAACTCCCTTGTAAAAAGTATTTCGAAGCTATTTGGCGGTACCAAAAGTGAAAAAGACATTCGTCAATTAATGCCATTAGTTGAAGAAATAAACAATCATTTCAATTCATTCAACCAATTAACACATGATGAATTGAGAGCAAAAACGGCAGAACTTAAAGCGACTATAGCCGAACATTTAAAACCAATTGACACAAAAATATCAGACATAAAGGCAGAAATTGAGGCCTTAGACCCCAACTTAGTGGTTGAGAAAGATGAATTGTTGACTTCAATTGAGCAATTGGAATTGGAAAGAAACAAATCATTAGAAGTTGTTTTGATGACTATTTTACCAGAGGCCTTTGCTGTGGTAAAACAAACAGCTAAGAGATTTTCCGAGAATAGCACATTAGAAGTTACTGCCAATGCCTTTGACATTGAAATTTCAAAACGCAAATCGAATGTTAAAATTTCAGGAGAAAAAGCCGTTTATGAAAATGAATGGACTGCGGCAGGAGGAAAAATAAAATGGAACATGGTTCATTACGATGTTCAATTAATAGGTGGGGTTGTTTTACACCAAGGTAAAATATCTGAGATGGCAACGGGAGAAGGAAAAACATTGGTTTCTACTCTTCCTGCTTATTTGAATGCATTGAGCGGCAGAGGGGTTCACATTGTAACCGTCAATGATTATTTGGCTCGACGAGATTGCGAATGGAACGCTCCTATATTTGAATTCCATGGCATTACCGTAGATTGTATCGATTACCACAGACCTAATAGCGACGAAAGAAGAAGAGCCTATTTAGCGGACATAACTTATGGTACAAACAATGAATTTGGTTTTGATTATCTAAGAGATAACATGACCCATTCTGTTGAAGAGATGGTTCAAAGAAAACACCATTATGCAATGATAGATGAAGTTGACTCGGTGTTGATTGACGATGCCAGAACTCCATTAATTATTTCAGGACCAGTGCCTCGTGGAGACATTCAGGAGTATTCTGCTTTAAAACCTAGAATTGAAAAACTAGTAGAAGCTCAAAAAAAGGCAGTGAATACCTTTTTAAATGATGCAAAAAAACTAATAGAATCAGGCAATACAGGTGACAAAGAAGGCGGCGGAGGATTGGCATTATTAAGAGCCCACAGAGGTTTGCCAAAAAACAAAGCAATCATTAAGTTTTTAGGAGAACAAGGCATGAAAGCATTGTTACTCAAAACTGAAAACTACTATTTACAAGACAGACAAAGAGAAATGCCTAAGGCAGATGCTGAGTTGTATTTTGTTATAGATGAAAAAACAAATCAAGTTGACTTAACAGAAAAAGGGATTGATTTAATTACATTTTCTGGCGAAGAGAAAGACTTTTTCATTATTCCTGACGTAGGAACTGAAATTGCGGACATCGAAAAATTAAGCATTTCTGCGGAAGAAAAAACCCAAAGAAAAGAGGAATTAATGAGAAATTTCTCAATTAAATCTGAAAGAATTCACGCAGTCAATCAATTATTAAAAGCCTATACATTGTTTGAAAAAGACATCGAATACATTATTGTAGATGGCAAAGTAAAAATAGTAGACGAACAAACCGGTCGTGTGCTTGAGGGCAGAAGATACAGCGATGGCTTGCACCAAGCGATAGAAGCCAAAGAGAATGTAAAAATTGAGGCTGCATCACAAACATTTGCCACCATTACCTTACAAAATTATTTCAGAATGTACCACAAACTTTCAGGGATGACAGGTACTGCAGAAACCGAAGCGGGTGAGTTTTGGGAAATTTACAAATTAGATGTGGTTGTAATTCCAACGAACAAACCTATTTCAAGAAAAGATTTTGATGATTTAATATACAAAACCAAGCGAGAAAAATACAATGCCGTAATAGATGAAGTGGTAAAACTAACCTCAGAAGGCAGACCAGTTTTGGTGGGTACAACATCGGTAGAAATTTCAGAGTTACTGTCACGTATGTTAAAGTTAAGAAACATTAAGCACAATGTTTTGAATGCTAAACAGAACCAAAGAGAGGCAGAAGTAGTAGCTGAAGCGGGATTACCTGGAGCGGTAACTATTGCAACCAACATGGCTGGTAGAGGTACGGATATTAAGATAGGCGAAGAAGTTAAAAAAGCAGGTGGTTTGGCCATTATTGGTACCGAAAGACACGATTCAAGAAGAGTTGACAGGCAGTTAAGAGGTCGTTCTGGTAGACAAGGTGACCCTGGAACAACTTTATTCTACGTTTCTTTAGAAGATGATTTAATGAGAAAATTTGGTAGCGACAGAGCTTCTAAATTGATGGATAAATTTGGATACAAAGAAGGCGAAGTAATTCAGCATCCAATGATGAGTAAAACAATTGAAAGAAGTCAGAAAAAAGTTGAGCAAAACAACTTTGGAATGAGAAAACGATTGTTAGAATACGACGATGTAATGAACAAGCAAAGAACTGTGATTTACAAAAGAAGAAAAAATGCTTTGTTAGGCGACCGTCTTTCTTTGGATATTAGACACATGATTTCAGATTGGTGTGATGAGCAAGTGATGAACGCCAAGCAAGTTGACCAATATGAGCAATTGAAACTGGCATTAGCACTTTCTTTTGCGGCAGAAATGCCTATTGAAGAAGGCGATTTCAAATCATTAAAATCAGAACAAATTGCTGACCAATTATACGATTACCTAACCGAAACATACGAACACAGAAAAAACAACATCAAAACTGTTGCGTTACCTGTTCTAAATAGAATTTACGGACAAGAAGGCGAAAAAGTTGGGTTTGTTATGATTCCTTTTTCAGATGGTATCAAAAACTATGGCATTCCGGTTGACTTAAAAAAATGTCTTGATTCAAAAGGAGAACACTTAAGCAATGAATTTGAAAAAATTATCAGTCTTGAGATTTTGGATGATGAATGGAAAGACCATTTAAGAGAATTAGATGATTTAAAAACTGCGGCAAACAATGCTACATTCGAACAAAAAGATCCATTATTGATTTACAAAATTGAATCAGTAAAATTGTTCCAAGGAATGATTTCAAGAATGAATGACAAAATATTATCAACCTTGTTCAAAGCGCAAATATCAAGCGAAGAAAACAAGTCGGTTCAGAAGGCACAACAGCCACAAAGAACAGATATGAGTCAAATGAAATTGACCCGCAACAACAATATTCCTGACGGACTTCAAGAGCAATTGTCGACCAATAGCAGTTCAGAATCAGACCAAAAGCTAAGTCGTACTGAACGCAGAAAACAAGAAAGAGAATTACAGAAAAAAAGATAATTCAAATGAAAAACTTATTTATAATCTTATTGTTTATTACTGTACAGAGTTTACAAGCACAAATTACAGTAAACAAACCAGCAGAACTTGATTGGAGTTTGAAAAGCCGAATTGCGAAAAGAAAAAACCCTGACACCAAAATTGAAGGATACCATATTTTAATTTTCAGTGGCGATAACAGAAACAAAGCAGAGGCTATAAAAAACAAATTCGATATGGAACACAATGCTTTTAGCGAAGTAGTGTGGGATGAGCCTAATTTTAAAGTATATGTTGGATTGTATAAAACTAAATTTGAATGTATGTCACTCTACAACCAAATTAAGACCAAATTTCCGATGGCTATTGTTGTTAAAGACAAAATCATCTATCCACCATTACAATAAACAAAATGATATTACAAAAATTATTGAGCTATTTGAGCTTCAAAAAACAACCTGAATTCAACAAAGAGACTCAAAATAATGACAATTTGAACGGAACTAATAATATTTCTGACGAAACGTCATTTAAGAACATGAGTTATTTAAAGATGATGCACGGCATTAATCGAATTTCCATTATTATGTTCTTAATAGGTATGGTTATTGTTGTAATGAAAATAATTAAATAGAAAATATATTATGTTTGGATTTCTTATCATTGGTGTAATCACCATGCTAGTTAGTTTATTTATTAGCAACCGTTTAAAATCTAAGTTTGAACACTACTCACAGTTGCGTTTACAAAACAATTTGAGTGGTGCTGAAATTGCTGCCAAAATGTTGGCCGACCATGGCATTCGTGATGTAAAAATTGTTCAAGTTGACGGTCAATTAACCGACCACTATAACCCTATCGACAAAACCGTAAACTTAAGTGAATCTGTTTACCATCAAAGAAATGCAGCAGCAGCGGCAGTTGCGGCTCACGAATGTGGACACGCTGTGCAACATGCTGAAGCTTATGCTTGGATTGGACTAAGAAGTAAACTTGTTCCAGTTGTAAATATCAGTGCTAGAGTTATGCAGTTTGCCAATATGTTAATGATGTTTGGGGCAGGTGCGATGTTTTACAGTGGCAATCAGTTTGGTGTAACTCTTTTATTAATATTAATTGCTGCCAATTTATTCTTAACTACTTTTGCTTTAGTTACACTTCCTGTTGAGTTTGATGCAAGTAAAAGAGCTTTGGCTTGGATGCAAAACAAAGGCATTGTTAATCAAACAGAATACGAAGGTTCAAAAGATGCTTTAAAATGGGCTGCGATGACTTATGTTGTGGCTGCTATGGGAGCTTTGGCTAACTTGTTGTATTTCATTTCGATGTTCTTAGGTAGAAGAGATTAATAAATGGCAAAGCATCTTGCTATAACCTTTTTCCTTCTTTTCAGTCAGCAATTCATGATTGCCCAAACTGAAAAAACGGTCAAATTAAACCGTTACATTGAAGATGAGAAAGGCAGAAAAATGCAATCGATAGTTGCTGTTTATAAATACAAAGGACAACCGATACTTGAACCCATTAATATTGGGGTTGATACCAAAAACGAAAGTAAATCATTTACATTCATTCTCCCTTCCATGGAAGGAGTGAAAGACACCAATTATGCGTTTATTTATTTTGGAGGATTAAACAACCGCAAGTCTTTACCGGGTTATACTTTGGCTGTTATCGGCAACAATCAAAGAAAACAAAAACCAGCACTGATTTGGGTGGACAAAAACCACAATTTAGACTTGTCTGATGATGGTGCGCCCGATACTTTCTTCAGCTATACTGTCAACAAAGACATTACCCTTAACAACCCCACTGTTGCCAATGCTAATTACACTGTAAATATCAGTCGTTATGGATTAAACTTTAATGCTAAATACATTGGCATGTTGGATGATTATTACAAAACCAATGGTCCCGACAAAGTCTATGCAGGCACACTTTACAGTTTTAGAGAACAAAGAATTAATTGTATCGCAGGTGATTATTGGACTGAACAAGACAGTTTTACAATAGGAATAAAAGATGCAAACTGCAATGGCATTTTCAATGAACACGGCATCGATTATATCATTGTAGGGGAATATAAAATAAATGAATTGCCAGATGTTGTTATTCCTATTAGCAAAAAAAATGGCAGCACTTTCTTTGAAAGAAAAGGTAAGAAATACATTATTCAAAACATACATCCTTTGGGAAATACCATTTTAATAAAAAGAGATGATGATGCCAAAATTGCAAAAACATTGACCGTTGGCAAAAAAATAAATCGATTCAAGTTCCAAACAGCCAATAAAGAAAAAAAGACATACTCTATTCGCCATTTCAAGAAAAAACCAAGCTATATTTATGTTTGGAGATTTGAACAAGAGAATTTTCAAAAAGACACAGCGATACTCCGAAACATTCAGTTAAACTACAGTGACAAAATCAATTTAATTACTTTTAACTATGGAGAAACGCCTAAAGAATTAAGGACTTTTATTAGACGGAATCAAATTAATTGGATGATAGGACAGTCGAGCCAAAAAATCAATAACAAGTTATATATAGAACAATTTCCGACTGGAATTTTAACTAAAAAACGATTGAAAGTAAGTAGAGTTAGCATAAGTCCCTCAGAATTATTAATATTGCTGCAAAATAATCAATTATAAAATGGACGATTCTGCACAAGAAAAAAAAACCGGAAAAGGCAAAACCGTAACTATTGTTTTACTTTTATTATTATTGCTTGGCTCTGTTGGCTCTAATATCTTTTTATGGAACAAAGAGCAACATTCTACCAACATTGCTTTATCAAAAATAGACACTTTACAATCTTTAAATTTATTAAGAGATAGTTTGTACAACGAACTTGCAATTGAGCAAGAAAAAGTAGCAAACCTTCGTTTAGAAATCTCGTTATATCAAGGCGAAAATGACAGTTTACTTCAGTTATTAAATGAAAAAGAGTCAAAAATAAATTCATTACGTGCACTCATCAGTCAGGGTGGTTCAGGTAAATCATACAGAGCATTAAAGGACAGTATTGCTGTATTCAGGAACAATAACTTAGCATTCAGAACGCGTGTTGATTCATTATTACTTCAAAACGAAGCTTATCTAGCCAAATTAAATGAACAAGAATCTACTATCAGTCAATTAGAAAAAGACAAATCGACTCTTTCCAAAAAAGTAAACATTGCCGCACAACCCAATGTTGGCCCTATAAGAGTAGAACCTCAATATGACAAAAAGGGAATTTTTACGCCAATTTATAAAGCTAAAAAAGTAGAGAGACTGATGATTACCTTTGATTTATTAAACAATAAATTGACCGACCAACCAATTAACAAAAAATACATTATTAGAATTAAAAATCCTGATGGAATCATCTTAAGTAATAGCAATAGTAAACTTACTAATATTGATGATGTATTCACTCACGAGGAAAATATTACTTTTAATGGCACTCAACAAAAAATTAAAATAGAATACACCCAAGATGCTGCATACAAAAAAGGCAAATATTCTGTTGAATTAAGAGATGGCAAAGAAATTAAATACACGTTTAGTTTCGAGCTTTTATAATTGGTATTTTGCTTTAAAAACAGATTCCATTTCTTCTGTTTTAAGAATCCATTTTTGATACTCCTCTCCTTGTTGGTGAATAGGGATGTGACTTTTTAATTTTGAAAGTTTTATTGCCTCTTCGAAGTATTGAACCGTTATATCATCAAAAAAAACCTTTTTAAACTTACTGAAGATATATTCTATTGCCAAATGATTAGGGTGTGCCCCATCCGATTCATAAAAACGGTAATCTCTTAAATCATCATTTAACAATTCATAAGAGGGGAAATATGTAGCATTACCATTGTTTATCAACTGATGAATTGCCAACAATAGAGTTGCTTTACTCCATTGATTTTCTATTACTCCATCTCTTAAGTGCTTGACAGGAGAAACCGTAAACACCACATTTAATTCAGGAAACTTTTCTTCCAAATATTGAAGAATTGGCTTATAAAAGTCAACAATTTCATTGACGGTCAACAACTCTTTGTTAAACGAATTAGACGCTTGTTTGTGGCAGTTTGCAACCAATCTATTGTTTTCTACTCTTTTGTAAACAAAGGCAGAACCAAAAGTTATAAAGAGAAATTTGCATTGGGCCAACCTGGATTCAAATTCAGACTGATTGCGATTAATTTCATTCAATAAAATGGACTTATCGGAAGAAGCAAAAACACCATGATGAAAATCGCTGAAATACAAGCCGTTATTAAAGCAAATAGAGTCTTCAGTATATGGTTGCGGATGAATAAACCTAATTAAGGGGTCAGCCAAACTGATTGGATTAAAGACTACGCCATTCACTGAATCGGCAACTTTAAAACCAGCTAACTTAAGTTGTTTGGAAATATGGTCAGAGAAGCAAGAACCTAAAAACTGAATTGAGTCATTATAATTCAATTGCTTTTTGGACTTGTTAATCTCCAAATCCAAAGAATAACGTATCATGAAGCTTAGTAGTTGGTCAATTCTTTGGCAAACTCATCACGCATGTCATAAAACACCGTTCTTAATTTGGTTTCACCATTGGTTCCATAATTAACAAGATTTACAAAAATTCTATTGTTTTTTGTTGGATAGTAATGCGCACCTCCACTGTATCCAAGGTCGCGCCCACTGTGTCCTACCCCTTTGTGAATTCCATAACCTTGTCTCAACAAACCTACACCAAGTTCACTGAAATCATCATCAGAAATAAAGGTAGTCATTATATCAAGTGAGGCTTGATTAACCAATGTTTTTTCAATAAAGAGAGCTCTCATAAATTTATGCAAATCAATAACATTGCTATAAATACCGCCATATCCATTTCCGCTACCTGTTACCAAATTTGAGACATTAACGATAGTGCCATTGTTATACAAATCGTAGTAACCTTGAGCCGTTTGACTAGGAAGTTCTTCGTGACTTTGATAATACGTGTTATTCATACCTACCTTATTAATAACCAATTGACGCATGTATTCATGATGCCCCACACCTGTTATAGATTCAATGCACATTGACAACAAAAGTGTATTGGTATTGCTGTAGGATCCTTTTGTAGCATTTGCTTGATAATCCATTGTTTTAGGTTTATTGTAGGCAAATTTGATCAACTCCTCTCCTGACCACTTTTTGTTTGGTTGGTTTAAAACTGCTAAGTAAAAATCAGAATCAGTAATGATGTCAAATATTCCCGTACTGTGTTGTAGCAAGTCACGAATAGTTGCTTGGTCCGCATTTTCAACATTTTTAATAATATCGGCATCCAACCATTTCGAAATCTTGTCATCCAAATTTACTTTACCTTGCTCTCTTAACTGCATAACCGCAGCGGCAAACATCATTTTGGTAATACTAGCAACTTTGGCAACAGTACAAGGTTTAAAATCTGTACCTGCTTTTAAATCAGCTTTACCAGCACTACCCATCCAAACGCCATTTTCATCTTCTATCATAACAGCGATTCCGGGCAATCCTTTTTCTTGATATTTTTTCAAAATTGAACTAAACAACTGATGTTTAGGATGTAATGCACTACTGTCTGCAATTGTCAAATTACAAACTTCAGATTTTTTAGTTACTTCAGCTTTTTTACAAGCAATAGCAGTTACTAAAAGAATAGTGAATATTAATATTTTATTAGTCATTGTGTGAGTGCTTTAAATTATTTTTTAACAAGAGGAAAAGTGGTACCTATATGAAAAACATTGTATGGTAATAGAGGAACATAACCCGGAACGAAAGGCGTTTGAAGTACATTTTGGTAACGGATAAAAGCCTTATTACCTGCTGATGTAATTTGATAGTCTATCCCTAACGACAAACTAATCATTCCTTGTGGTCTTGATTTCATTTTTATAACATCCCATCCACCACTTTCATTTTGACGGAAATGTTCATCTCCCGGGAACATGTGTAAGTAACCCGCACCTAAACCTGCACTCAGTCCAATTTTGGAGCTTGGCTTATATCGGTACATAAATTCAGAATACAATGGCACCCCTGTTTGAATAAAACGGTGGTGAAAAACACCAACTTTAAATGTTTGCATGAGTTGATATTTCTCTTTTTCTTTCCAATTAAATCCTGTTGAAACTGTAATTCCAGGGTGAATTTGAGTGGTAAATAATTTAGAAAAACCAGAGATTGGTTTTGCCGTAACATAGTTGTTAAATGCAACACCAATATGCGTTAAGCGTTTTTGTGAATAGACATTCCCTAAGCACAATACACTCAGTATAAAAATTCCAATTTTCTTATTCATTGATTTTATTTTTTTGATTAAACAAACAGGTTAATAAGTGCAATATTAAACATTTTCGGAATTAAAAAAAATGACCGTAATTATTTAAGACAATTTAGAATTGACTGTGATAAAACCGTAGCATTCATTTTTTGAAGCAAATGGGGCTGTTCGGGCAAAACTATTTTTGCCATAAAAGGATTTCCATTGATAAATTCGTCGATTTCTGCCTGTGTGACCATCGTATCATTTTCACCCACCAACATGCTAATAGGAATTTTAACATTATCAAAATCACTCTTTTTTAAAGGAGATGCTCCAATTGAATGTAATACAGTGCTTGTGTTTTTAATTAGGCTCAAAGCATTTGAACCATGTTCTTTTTCAAATTTGGGAATAAGGTGTTCTAATTTACTTAGTTGCTCAATTTCCTGACTTGCAATCTCCTTGTTCCAATTCAACTTGGTTGCTATTGTTATTACCTTTTCCAAACCAGGAAAATGCTCCTCTGCCAATTTGAGTGCAACATACCCTCCCAAACTGTAACCAACTATTGTAACGTTATTTAATTGATGTTGAAGAATGTAATTCCTAACAAAATCAACTAAATCTGTCAATTGTAGTTCGTTTATAATAACAGAAGAATCCCCATGAGATGGGAAATCAAGCACATGAATATTGGCGATGTTACTTAAAAGGGAAACAGTTGGTTCCCAATGTTTTTTACATCCTAACGCGCCATGAAGAAAAAGAATATCCATACAAAGTTTATTATTTTATGATCCAAACATGGCAATGCAGGGTTTCCCCCTTTAACCTTAATGTTTAAAATGCCTAACTCCTGTTAACACCATTACTTGTTGGTGCTTTTCAGCTTCATCTATGCTGTCTTGGTCCTTTATACTTCCGCCGGGTTGTGCTATTGCTTTAATACCCGCTTGTGCAGAAATATTCACACAATCTGGGAATGGGAAAAAGGCTTCGGAGGCCATTACAGCACCTTGTAAATCGAAACCAAAGGCATTTGCTTTCTTTATTGCGGACTCTAAAGCATCCACTCTTGATGTTTGACCGCAACCCATTCCTATAAGTTGCTTGTTTTTTACCAAAGCAATTCCGTTTGATTTTAAGTGTTTAACTGCTTTTATAGCAAACTCCAAATCAGATAATTGAGTGTCGTTTGCTTTTGTGCTCGTTACTACTTTAAAATCAGTCGCTTTGTCGAGCACCATGTCATAATCTTGTTCCAAAACACCATTTAAAAGTGTTTTGTAAATAGACTTAGGTTTTGGAATTTGCTTTAATTCAAGTATGATTCTATTTTTCTTAGATTTTAATATTTCTAAAGCTTCTTCGGTGTATGAAGGCGCTGATATTACTTCAAAAAACAATTGATTGATTTCATTTGCCGCATCAGCATCAATTTGTGCGTTACAAGCTAAAACACCACCGAAGGCAGATGTTGAGTCACACGCTAAAGCCGCTAGATAAGCCTCTTTTACAGTAGGTCGACTTGCCAAGCCACATGAGTTCGTATGTTTAATAATAGCGAAAGTTAATTCTTCAAAGTCAGCAATTAAATTCAAAGATGCGTCAACATCCACCATATTGTTATAAGACAATTCTTTCCCATTGTGAATTTTAAACAACTCGTCTATGGGTCCATAAAAACGTGCAGATTGGTGAGGGTTTTCGCCATATCTCAATATTTTACTATCTTGAATACTTTGCTTAAAAACAGGCAATTGTGCTGTTTGATTGAAATAATTAAAAATAGCAGTGTCATAATGAGAGGAAGTCATAAATGCTTTAGTTGCAAATAGTTTTCTATCCTCGATGCTTGTTGCACCTTTTTTCTCTGTCAATAAATCGATTAAAGCTTGGTATTGGTTTCTGTCAGAAACAATAAGCGTATCGTTGAAATTCTTTGCCGTTGCACGTATCAATGAAATGCCACCAATGTCAATTTTCTCAATAATATCGGCTTCATTCGATGTGTTCTTAAGGGTTTCTTCAAAAGGATACAAATCAACAATTACTAAATCGATAGGAGAAATTTGGTGTTGAGCCAACTCCTTTTGGTCTTTCTCTTGGTCACGACGGGCTAAAATTCCTCCGAAAATATTGGGATGTAAAGTTTTAACACGACCATCTAAAATTTCAGGAAAACCAGTGTAATCTTCAACAGCTATTGCATTAACCCCCAAATCCTTAATAAACTTCAAGGTGCCTCCTGTAGAATAAATAGTGACATCCATTTGGTTTAATAAATGAATGATTGGTTCTAAATTATCCTTGTAATAAACAGAAATAAGTGCACTTTTGATGGTTTTTAATTGGGTTTGCATGTGTGTGCAAAAATAACCCAATTCAGTCTAAATTACAGAAAGTTTTTACACAATTTATTGCAAGTTAGAATCTTTCCACTTGGCAGATTCTATCATTTTAACAATATCTTGTTTTAAAAAATCGACTACCGGAGCGATACTATCAATTTCTGTTTTAGTATTGAAATAAAGCGCGCCTCTTAAAAAATGTTGTTTGCCGTCGCTGATATAAAAATTAAGATTTGTAGCTGTATTTCCTTTAAGTTCATAAATAACACCCGAAATATTAGACTGAGGTTTAAATAATTCCGTTTCCTCTATTTCTTCGGCTCTTATGTCGTGTTTGTATACCAACTTTCTAGTATCGTCGTATAGATTATTAAACTCGTCTCTGTTATTGAACTTGAGATAACTCAAATGTAAGGTTGCATTAAAAGGCAAATAGTGAACATTATACCAATGCGGATGCCAATCTGTTTCAGTTTTTTCGTAAGGCACTATCTGAGCATAAGAAGGATACACAAATGAAAATGGCGCTGTAGTATCAAATGTTAAATACTGTTTTTGTGGCAAATACAATCTTGGATATGCATGAGGTTTGGGTGAAAAAACAGAATCATCGCAACTATAAATCACGAAACATACACTCAATATTGCTAACCATTTTAACATTTTATTTAATGACTACTTTTATACGTTTAATTCTTCTATTGTCAACTGCTTCGACTATAAAACTGAAATTTTGGTAAATTATTGTTTCATTGAGTTGTGGAATTCTTCCTGCTATTTCCATTAGCATTCCTGCGACTGACTCAGAATCTCCTTTTACTTTTTCAAAAAACTCACTGTCTATGTCTATTATTTTACAAAAGTCATTGATTAACATTTTCCCTTCAATGACATAAGTATTGGCATCCAAACGACTGTAATTGATTTGGTCATCGTCAAATTCATCATTTATTTCCCCAAAAATCTCTTCTAAAATATCCTCCATGGTAACAATACCTAGTTTGCCTCCATATTCATCTACTACTATTGCCATGTGATTGCGTTCCTCTTGAAACTCTTCGAGCAACACATCTATACGCTTGGTATCAGGCACATAAAAAGGAGGTTTTAATATTTTTTTCCAATCGTAGTGGTCAGGCTCATTAATATGTGGCAATATTTCTTTGACAAACAAAATACCACAAATATTATCAAACGACTCATCATAAATAGGGAATCGGCTGTATCCTAATTCATTCACTTTTTGAAGAAGTTCCTTAAAAGAGATATTGACATCCAGAGCAGAAACATCAACTCTTCCCTTCATAATTTGCCTAACGGTTTTATTTCCGAAATTAACAATTCCTTTTAAAATTTCTTTTTCTTCCATTCCCGTTTTTGAGTCGGAAGTAATATCAATAGCGTGAGTAAGTTCGTCAGCAGAAACGGTATGTTCATGAATTTTAACTCTTTTATCAATAATAGAAGAGAATTTGAGTAAAGGAACAATGATTATATAAAACAATTTCTCTAAAAAAATGAGTGGGAATGCCATGAATTTGGAGATAAAACGATTCTTTTTAATAGAATATATTTTAGGAATTACCTCCCCAAATAAAAGCAAAATAAAAGTAACTAGTAGAACTTTAATAATGAATTCAATATTTTCATCTTTAAAAACAAAAACAGAATCTATTAAACTTGAGCTAACAATAATTAAGGATACATTAACGAAATTATTGGCAATAAGAATAGTTGCAAGTAGCTTTTTAGGATTTTGCAACAGCGTCAAAATTGCTTTATTAGAGGGAGTTTCATTGCCTTTAATTTCTTCCATATCTTTGGAAGACAAAGAGAAAAGTGCATTTTCTGAGGCAGAGAATAACGCAGATAAAATTAAGAAAACTACGATTAACAATAAAGAGCCAACAATTGATGGAATAGATTCTTGAATCAATTGAAAATCAATAATCGATTGAATTACAAAAAATATGGGATAAGGGTCGTCTGAAATCATTGAAAAAATCAATTAATAAGAATTGGGGTCATTGTGAGAATCGTGACCAGCTTCTGTTCTTTCGTTAATATCGCTAGAGACATTGCTTGGTGTAGAGACTAGTTGAAATTGTAAAGCTCGTATTTTTATTAAGCTTTTTTTATTTCCATCTTTATCAACCCAAGATTCATTTTTAAGTTTTCCTTCAATAAAACATGTTCTACCTTTTTTTAGAACTTTTTCAGCATTTTTGGCTAAGGCATCCCACATTTCTATATTATGCCAATCCGTTTGTTCAATTTTATTTCCACTTTTATCCAAAAAAACCTCATTAGTAGCCATTGTAAAGTTCGCTACAACACGGTTGTTATCGAAATATCGAACTTCAGGATCTTTCCCTAATCGACCTAATAGAAACACTTTATTTACCATAATAACTTAAAATGACGTTAATTAACCATGCAAATGTAATACTATTTTTTCTATCAATTTGGGAATTGGATATTTTTTATAAGAATCTTCATCAACTTTAATCCATTCTTTTTCAGTTATAAAAGATTTATTATCAATGTCACATGACCATACTTTGACCAATATTTTTTGATGTGTCAACTGATGCGACAAATCCATTTCAAATTTAATTTCCAATGCATCACCCCATTGTTTTTCATTCATCATCAACACCATCTCTGATTCATCAACAGGTGTATTAGTCTCAATTAAAGGCAATTGGTACATATTTTCCCAAATATCTTTTTGACCTCTTTTTTCCATATAAAAAGTCCCTCCCGCATTAAAATAGATGTAATTAAAAACTCTAGTTTTCACTTTAACTTTATTCAGCTTGACTGGCAATTGATTGATGGTTCCTTTTTTGTATGCTTCACAAAAAGACAAAACAGGACAATTTTGACAAAGCGGTTGAACAGGTTTACAAACCGTAGCACCCATTTCCATCATGGCATTGTTAAAGATAGATGGTTTTTGATTGACCATCATTTCCGACAATATTTGTTGGAAAGCCGTGTAAGTTTTGGGTTGATTGATAGGCAGGTCTATATTATAAAGGCGTGCAATAAAACGATATACATTGCCATCCAGAACAGGGTAAGGTAATTCATACGCCATGGAAGTAATGGCAGAAGCAGTGTAGGGACCAACTCCAGAGAGTTTTAATACGTCATTATAAGTACTTGGGAAAACACCATTATAATCATTAACGATGGTTTGGGCAGCCTTATGAAGATTTCTAGCTCTTGAATAATAACCTAACCCTTGCCACAATTTCAGAACATCTTCCTCTTTTGCGGATGCTAAAAGATTAATTGTTGGAAAATTTTCAATAAATTTATGATAGTAATTAAGCCCCTGAATGACTTGAGTTTGCTGCAAAATAATTTCAGACAACCATATAAAATAGGGGTTATTTGTGACTCTCCACGGCAAATCTCTTTTATTTTTTTGATACCATTGTAAAATATTTAAAACAATTTGCATAGTTTTGCGTTTAAGTAGTTAAATATAAGAAGATTAATACAATATATGACAAAAGCAGACATCATCAGCGAAATTTCAGAGAAAACAGGTATCGACAAAGTTATCGTTTCTGAATCAATTGAAACATTTTTCAAGGTAATGAAATCTAACATGGCAAGCGGCGAAAATATATATTTTCGTGGATTTGGCAGTTTTATTTTGAAAAAAAGAGCAAAAAAAGTGGCTAGAAACATTTCTAAGAACACTGCATTGGTAATTGACGAGCACTTTATTCCAAAATTCAAACCAGCGAAAGTATTCGTTGAAAAAATCAAAACTTCAATTCCTGCGAACTTTGTTCCTAAAAAAGAGGAAAAAGAATATTAATTTTGCAGAATGAATAAATCTCTCATAAAAGCAACCTTATGGGTTGCTTTTTTTGTTTTAACAGCCTCATTAACTTACTTCGGATTAAACAGAAGTGATGCTAGTATTGACTTTAAAGCTTTAAACAAAGAAAAAAGCCAAGCTCAATCTGCTTCCATCAAGGAAGAATTTGATAATTTAATTAAAAATATAGGCAGTAGTACTACTGTTGTAAAACCAGACGTATTGACTAGTACCGATACAACAAGATTGACTCTATCTATCCAACTCCTAGATACAATGAAGCAGTATTTATATGCGGCTGTATTGTCGGAGAAACTTGCTAATTTACAGAACAATCCAACTAAATATCACGATGCGGCTAGGTATTATTTAATGGAACTTTACAACCACGAAGCCGAGAAAAATGAGTTAATGATAACCAAAAAAGCAAGAGAAAATCTAGAAAAATCCCTTGCTTTGAAACCAAAAAACAACGACGCTAAAATAGATTTAGCGGTCTCTATTTACAACATAAATAGAATGCAAGCGCCTGAAAGTCAGTCAGATTTAATGCGCCCAGCACTATTGTTAAAAGAAGTAATAACAGTGGATTCAAACAACCTAGATGCCTTGTATTATTTAGGAAAATTGTCAATTGAGACAAATCAATTTGAAAAAGCTATTGAAAGATTTAAAAAATTAGTATCTTTGCAACCCCAAAATTCAGATTTCTACTTTGAATTAAGTCAGATTTATGCATTAATGGGAAACAAAGAAGAATCAGAACTTTGGAATAAAAAAGGCCAAAGTTTAACCAAAACCATAAAATAAAAGATAATTATGCCAAGCGGAAAAAAAAGAAAAAGACACAAAATTGCAACCCACAAACGCAAAAAAAGATTGAGAAAAAATCGTCACAAGAAAAAATAGTTTTTTCTAGTCATTAATTTATAAAAATCAATTGTTGTGAATGAGCTTGTCATTGATAAGAACTCAAATGGCATTGATGTGGCCTTATTGTACAATAAACAATTAACGGAGCTACATAAAGAAGACCATGTATCATCTTTCCAAATTGGAGATGTTTACCTAGCAAAAGTAAAAAAGATAATGCCGAATTTAAACGCGGCATTCCTTGACGTGGGTCACGAAAGAGACGCATTTCTGCACTATACTGATTTAGGAGTTCATTTTAAATCGGTTCAAAAGCTAAGTAAAATTGTGACACAAGGTGGACTTAAAAATGCCAGTCTTGCTGAGTTTGAAACTGAAGAACCTATTGTAAAAACAGGTAAAATATCAGACCTTCTAAAAAAAGGTGATGAAATACTTGTACAAATTTTTAAAGAACCTATCGGCACTAAAGGTCCTCGTATCACTTGCGACCTCTCTTTTGCCGGTAGATTCTCTGTTATTGTTCCCTTTGGGGACAAAACTTCCATATCTAAAAAGATAGCAGATGTTGGTCACAAAAAACGCCTTAAACAAATGCTTGACAAAATCAAGCCTGCTAATTTTGGGGTAATAATAAGAACTGTTGCCGAAGACGCTGGTATCGAAGAAATTGAACTTGACCTTAATAATTTAATTGGTCAATGGGAAAAACTAATTGCAAATTCTAGAAATGCACACCCTGTTAAAAAAGTATTGGGTGAAATTTCAAGAACTGAAGCTTTACTCAGAGATTTGTTGAATGATGAATTCTCCAATATCCATGTAAATGATTCTGAATATGCCGCTAAACTAAAAGAATATATCTCCAATATTGCCCCTGGCAAAGAATCTTTGGTTAGATATTACAACAGTAAAGTGCCAATTTATCAGCACTTTGGAGTTGACAAACAAATAAAAAGCTCTTTTGGAAAAAATGTAATGTTCAGTAATGGTGCTTACCTAATTATTGAACATACTGAAGCTATGCACGTTATTGATGTGAATAGTGGAAGAAAAACCACTGACGCTGAAAGTCAACAAGAAAATGCGCTAAAAATAAACTTGGAAGCAACCAAAGAAATTGCCCGTCAATTAAGACTGCGCGATTTGGGAGGTATCATTGTCATTGATTTCATCGACTTAAAAAGTCCTGCTCACAAAAAAGACTTACATGATTTCCTAACAGCTTCAATGAAGTCTGACCGCTCAAGACACAATATTTTACCTATGAGTAAATTTGGTTTGGTGCAAATTACAAGAGAACGTGTAAGACCTGAAATGAATATTAACACATCTGAACTATGCCCTAGTTGCAATGGAACCGGTGCTGTAGTTTCAAGTATGCTTTTAGGCGACAGTATCGAAGAAAAACTTTGCTACATTTGGGATACTCAAAATATTAAAAACTTAAGATTAAAAGTTAACCCAATTATAAAAGCATACCTTACCAAAGGAGGAATGAAAAGTGTAAGATGGAATTGGTACTGGAAATACAAAAAATGGGTGAAAGTCATTGCAGACCCTCAATACCATTTAACTGACTTTAGTATTTTCAACGAGTTTGGTGACGAACTTAACTAAGTTTATAACTCAATTTTAATTAATTTTTCCAATATCTGATGAACCGCAGGACAAACTGCTGAGTTCACCATAGTCAAATTTTTACGCTTGATAAAAACATCTTCGTCAGTGTATGGAAATCTTGCACAATCCGAAGGTCTTACGTCATAAATTTGGCATGTATTGTCTTGATTCAAAAAGGAACATGGGCTATTGAGTAATACCCAATCGTTGTCTTCGTCCAACTTTAAATATTTTTCAATCAAATCTGTTTCTTTGATTTTTAAATACTTGCTAATTCGTTTAATATCAGTAGCTTTAAAAGTAGGACTGTGATTTTTGCAGCAGTTAGCGCAATCAAGGCAATCAATTTTAGAAAAAACTTCCTCGTGTAAATCGGGTAATTGTTTGATTAACTTAGAAGGATTGACCTTATTCAATACCAATTGGTATCGTTTTTTATTAGTTCGACTGAGTTTTTTCCATTGATCATCCTTACTCCAATCCATTGTATTAAGAATGTAATCTTCTAAAAGCTATTGCTTGGTAATCAAATTGCTTGTCAACCGTCATTGTGTTTTTAGCAAGTGTATCTATACGAACAATGCCACTTGCATGGATTACTTCTGTTTTACTTAGCATTAATCCAACATGCGAAACTTTAGATTGATCTTCTTTTTTAAAAAACACCAAATCACCAACTTGAAGCTCTTCGCGTTCAACCGAAACGCCCATTAATATTTGTTGTGAAGTATCTCTTTTAATATTAATCCCTAAAGCCTTAAATACCATTTGAACATAACCAGAACAATCGATACCCATGTAGGTTCTTCCTCCCCACAAATAGGGAGAATTGAGGAAAGATTTGGCTACATTTTCCAGTTGTATTCGGAAAGGCAGGTGGTGGTTGGGCTTTAAATTGTGTTTTAATTCATATAGCTCATCCCCTATTTTAAATTTCCCATTGTGAGGAATCATGCCACCACAAGGAATGAAAATTCTTTTTTTCAAACAGAAAGCTTCCGCATACAAAGTATCACAAACTTTCGTAAAATCTAGATTAAAGGGCTGAATAGTATTGGAGCTTATCCAACCTTCATAGTCATCAAAGTCTGTTTTAATTTTGGCCCATTCCTCATCTTTTTTGAGAATAGAATAAGACTCACCAAAAACCAAAGCAGAAATCATCTCTGCACTCGAAGCCGGTTCTTGCCTAATTGGCACATAGGATTGTAGACAAGTCCCCTTATTATCCATTGATTTAAAGGTGTAATCGAGACTTTCTTTCTAGAAGAATTTCTTCATTTTCCACTTTTTCAGGATCAGGCACACAACAGTCAACCGGACATACTGCAGCACATTGTGGTTCTTCATGAAAACCCATACACTCAGTACATTTATCAGGGACTATGTAATAGACCTCTTGACTTATTGGTGCAAATTTTTCTTCAGCATCCACAACAGTACCATCTGTTAGAACATAAGTTCCACTCACATTGGTACCATCTTTTATTCTCCATTCAACACCACTTTCATAGATTGCATTATTGGGACACTCAGGTTCACAGGCGCCACAATTGATACATTCATCTGTTATTTTAATTGCCATAATTAACTGCGAAATTCGATATAATTTTTTGCTTTGTCAAATAAAGCGTATTAAAAATTTGTAACCGTTTAAAATGATTATCAAAACTAGACTCTCTTTGAAATATTCTACTTCAAAAATGAAGAGGAATTAATTTCCAGTGATTTAATCATGTAATTAAAAAAAGGAATTTCATAAGTTTTCAAAAGGCAAAACAAGTGACTTTTGACCCTGAATAAACATCAATCAAAAATGAAAAACAAAACCGTTATTATCACCGGTTCCGCATCAGGAATTGGAAAAGCAAGCGCTGAATTGTATGCTCAGTTGGGTGCCAATGTTGTCATTTCCGACATACAAGAAGTGGAGGGGAAAGCCATAGCTGCGGCTATCAATTCAAAGGGAGGTAAAGCCTCTTTTTTTAAGACCGATGTTTCCAAGCCAGAGGACATGCAAGCTTTGGTAGCATTTGCTGTAAAAACATACGGCAAATTGGACATAGCGGTGAACAATGCGGGCATAGGTGGTGAACTTAATCCTATTGTTGAAATGAGTATTGAAGGTTGGCAAAAAGTAATTTCCATTAATTTGAGTAGTCTGTTTTATGGCATGAAATACCAAATAGAAGCGATGCTAAAAAACGGCGGAGGTAGTATTGTTAATATTTCCTCCATTTTAGGTGCTGTTGGTTTTGCAGGTTCGTCAGGATATAGTGCTGCCAAACACGGCGTAATTGGCCTAACACAAACAGCAGCCTTAGAATATGCCGCACAAAATATTCGTATCAATGCAGTTGGACCCGGATTTATAGACACCCCACTTCTCAAAGCTTTGGACGATGAAATGAAACAACAAATTGTTTCGCTACATCCCATTGGACGTTTGGGAAAAAGTGAAGAAATTGCAGAAATGATACTTTGGTTGAGTAGCGACAAAGCATCATTTGTAAATGGCAGTTACCATCCCATTGATGGTGGTTACTTGGCAAAGTGAAAAAACATTTTGTAGTCGCAAAACTTAGTTTTTAATTTGCAGTACTAATTTCAAAACTAAACGAAAGCGACTAAATGATGAAACCAAAAAAGAGTTTCGATATAGATATCATATTTACGCCTTTGGTTTTAATCTCATTTGGTGTTTTTGCATTTGGCTTTTCTAATATCGGAAACTACACTTATTGGTTAAAAACATTAATCATCCTTGTCATTTCAGGCATTGTTATTGGCAATATTGTTTATATGATATTAAACTTGAATATCAAGGACTTAAATACCTACAAAAACTCAAACAACATTGGCATTAGGTCATTATTAATAGCTTCTTTTATATTCATTTCAGTTGGGGGTGGCATTAAAATCAATGAAACATCTGACAGAAACATAGATTGCAGAAATTTCATCATTTACGACAAAGCGGCTAGCACATATAGAGGTAATAATTACTATTTTTTCATAAAAAACAATGGCAAAAAAGAGCGGCTCAATGTTAAGGGCTCCTTATACGAGTCGCGCCAAGTGGGTCAAAAAGTAAAGTTATGTGTTACAACAGGATATTTAGGATTTGTTTATATAAAACCCAAAGATTGATAATGCAAGTTTTTCAAAACATGTAGTTCAAATTACAATAATCATGTAATAATATTACATTTAAAAAAAATAAATTAGATTTGAATGCTGTGAAAAAGACCATTCATATTTTTCTGTTTTTGTTTTCCTTGGGGTTATTTCTGTCTTTAAATATTAACTCAAAATACAAAATACACACTTATAAAAGCACAATGTGGGCAGATGCCTCGGGATATTACATGTATTTGCCTTCTACTTTTATTTACCAATGGGATTACGACCAAATTCCCCAAAAAATGGACTCCTTAACCGGTCATGGTTTTTATTTACGAGACTCTCAAAAAGTGGTTTTTACCAAATATACCTCAGGCGTTGCCTATCTCCAGTTTCCATTCTTTATTGGCACTCATGCCTTTTGTAAACTTTTTCAACTTGATGCGTCTGGATTTTCGCAACCTTATGTCAATAGCATTTTATTTGCTGGTGTTTTTTATCTCCTTTTAGGATTATTTCTCCTTTATTACTTCCTTACAACACATTTTGACAAAAAGAGCAGTTTATTTACCTGCATTGCGCTGCTTGCTTGCACAAATTTATATTATTATGGGCTTGAACACCCAGGATTGTCACATATTTATTCCTTTTTTATTGCCAGTTTAAGTTTGTTTTTGATTTCAAAGATGAAGCTCAAATCCATCTTGTTCCTTGTCCCGTTGTTCGCTCTCTTAATTTTGATTAGACCAACCAATTTGTTACTAGTTTTCTTTGTTTTATCTTATTTCTTTCACCAATATCCCTTGAGCGACCTTAAGTCAATAAAATGGCATCGATGGATTGCACCGTTTCTCATTGGCTTTGCCATTGTTATTCCTCAAATGTTTTATTGGCATTACGCCACTGGCAGTTGGATTTCATATTCTTACAAGGGTGAAGGTTTTACCAATTGGAATTCACCCAAAATCCTTGAGGTATTATTTGCCGCTTGCAATGGATTTTTAACTTATGCCCCACTATTCATATTGGCCTTTTGGGGTTATTTTTACAAACCGATTAGTGACTCTTTTTCGTTTAGATTTTTAATTCTTTTCTCTGTTTTAGTTTACATCAATGCTTCATGGTGGTCGTGGCAGTTTGGCTGCGCTTATGGGGGCAGAGCTTTTGTGGATTATTATCCTTTCTTGGCCATCGGATTAGCGAGTTTTATTAACCGAATAATATTGAATAACCTTAAAACAAAAATCATAGGACTAGCTTTACTCCTTGTTTTTGCGGCTTACAACCTTTTGTTTATTTATGGATACGATGATTGTTGGTACAGTACAAATTGGGATTATGCTGAAATATTAAACATATTGAAAGGGTAATTGATTACTTCAACAAAGTAATTGTTCCTTTGGTAGAATACAATTTACCTCTGAAATCAGTGTAAGTACATGAATACATGTAAACCCCTTGAGGTTGGGCTTTGTTTTTGTACATTCCATTCCAAAAGGATTTTAGGTTATCAGATTGGAATAACAATTCTCCCCAACGGTTAAATATTTTGAAATCAATAGTCTTTAACGCACCTCCAGACAATACAAACTGATCATTGAGACCATCGTCATTAGGTGTAAATGCATTTGGAATATACAGAATTGGTTCAAAGTTAAAGCAAATATCATTACTCCAAGAAACAGTATCGGTACCCACTTTTGTGGCTTTTACTCTGTAACATTGTGTGTAATATTCCTGACCATTGTTATAGTAGGCTGAAAATGAATTTATATTTGGTTCATAAAGCACATAAGCTGTACTTTCTGGTAAATAGCGGTAGATGTCATAAGTGATTGCGGCATTTCCCCACCCTAGATATGGCATAAAATTCATTGATACTTCATAAGCCCCAACCTTAGAACCGGTTAGCAAAACATTGGTATGAATCCTAGAATAAAAAGGTTCTCCGCATAAATCGGTTCCTCTGATTCTGTAATCGTAAGCAAAACTGTCTGTATTGATTGGTGTATGTAAATAATTAACCTCAGTTTTGTTTACAGAGGCAACGCCAGCAAATGTTTCTGTTGTGCCAGTTTTTCTTCTTTCAATTATAATGGGAGTTGCATGGCGTTCTGCATTAAATATTTGCCAAAACAATTCAATACCATTGTCATTATTGGGTGGAGGATTTACGGTAAGATAATTCAAATACAAGCTCGGATTGTCGTAATAAACAGCCATTTCTATGGTATCACCCACGCATCCATTTTCTGAAACTTCAAAAACCGTTATTGAATTGTCTTTTTGACCGCTCCAATTAACCGTTATTTGATTGTTAGAATTGTTGACGATTTGCCCTCCATTGACCATCCAATTAAATACCGAATTAGCAAATCCCGTAACACTGTAGGTTTTATTGGTAACATTTGGTAAGCAAATAACAGTATCTCCTAAAATAGCATTTGATGTTGGCTTAGGATAAACTTCAACATCGATGTTTACGGGATTCCCTTCACAACCAAATTCAGTGGTTTCTATTACACTCAAACGGTAAGTTCCAAACGCAGCAGAATTTATATACACGCTGTCATTTCCTTGCCCTCGGATAGTCCAATTATTGGGATTAATAGTCCACAAATAACTTGAATTGGCATAACCATTTAATATAAACAAATAATCTCCTGACGATTGGCAATAAGAATTGGGACCAATAATTTGATTCGCTACAGGGAAAGGTCGAACATTTACAGTATAATTAAACACACCACTTATACATTCTTTGTTATTAACGGTATCAATACTAGTTTCAAACATTGAGACAGAACCAGTCGTTTGACCACCCCAATCCACTGTAATTTTATGAGTACCTTGTCCACTTGTAATTGTTCCACCACTTACAGCCCAAGTATAAACAGACCTATTGGTAAATGGTACAGCATATTCAACTCCAGTTGTGAACTCACATACATTGCTTAAACCACGAATAGAATCAGCGACCAAGTCATACGTTTTGGAAACAAATCGAGTAACAGTGTCACCTGCACAACCAAAGCGATTGGTTTCTAATACCTTGATGACACCCAAACCTTCGGCACCCCAATTGACCTGAATAGCATTAGGGGTTGGATTACTTACAATATCGCCACCAGTTACAATCCATAAAAAAGTGCTTCCATAATTAGGCGAAGTCACACTATAATCCACTAAAGTAGAAAAAGGACAAACCGTTTGTCTTCCACTGATAGGGCTAGTGTTGGGCTTGGCAACCCAGATGTTTAAAAAGGCAGTGTCACTTGGGCAATTGAATTCATTGCGTTGAACTACTTTCAATTGGGCTTTTCCGGGCGCACCCCATCTTACATTCACCGCATTGGTGTTTGAAGCATTTAGAAAAAGGCCATTTTGAATCCACCACTGATAAGTGTAGCCATTAAGAGAAGGGATAGAGTAAGTTTTTAAAGTATTTTCACAGAGTGTATCTATTGATGGAATAATTGGTGTAGATGCAGCAGGTCTTAACACAATGGTTCTTTGTATTGGTCTTCCCTCACATCCAAAAATAGATTTAGGTGTAATTTCAATAATCCCTTGAGTAGGTCCAAAATTCCAATTAACCACAAATTGATTCCCATTTTGAGACAGCAACTGCCCTCCTGTAATGCTTATATCATAAGTAATCCCAACAATATCATCAGGGAAAGCCGCATTTGCTATTATGGTATATTGGACATTTTTTTCTCCTTGACAAAGGCTAGTTGGTCCATTTAAATTTAAAGTTGGGTTAAATGGACGCACCCTAATTTCAAAATTCTTTATTTTGTATTTTGAAGGGCAACCATTATCAACCGCAAAAGCTGTAAATAAATAGGGTTCATCTCTTACTTGATTACAGCTTGTTTGCCAACAAAACTCCGAAGTCACAGAGCCTCTTGCAGATGCTGTTGGAAACGTTGCCCTGTTTCCCACAAATCCGTTGGCACCAGTTAAAATATCGCCAATTCCCGACAATGTTACAGTATGATTGTCAATGTCATTTGACACGACATTAAAACACAATTTACCACCAGCGACCACACTTAAATTGGAAGTGGACGTAGACAGAGTTGGTTGATTGTTTAATGCACAATTAATCACTAGAATTTGCAAATCCAACCTTGTTGAACTCAGCAAAACCCCATTTCTATATTCATCCAAATCAATGGCGAGGGCATAATTACCTGTTTGTCTGGCAAAATAACGCGTTATTCCATTTCTAGGATTTATATCAACATAACCTGTTGCTCCAAAGGGTATTTGACCATTAAAACCGGGCCTATAATCCGAGTTACTGATGGGCACAGGGGCAAAATAATTTGGAGTACACCCTGGATAATTAATACTTAAACTTGCGCCGTACCATGGGGTTGCCAGTCTGTAAACCAGAGAATCACCATCGGGATCAATTGCATAATTTATAGCGTCTGTGGTATCGTTGATACAAATAAATGGAACTGGAACTTCAGAAAAATAAGGAGAACTGTTTCTTACATTCGTTGGCGGAATTATTGTTTGGTAGGTTTGACCAATAAAAGGTTGTCCTTCTGTTGGGTCATCTCTTAAATTCACTTGAGTATTACGGCAACATACCTCCCATTTGAGAATGTAGCCAAACGAACTTGTGGGCAAATCCACTATTTTTTGATAAATAGCTTCCTCCAAACAAGTATTGAGTGCTTCAGGACAATCAGTTCTACCTATGGGCTTAACTGGTTTTCTAGAAAGAAGACGAAAAGTTTCAGTTCTGTGTAATTGGGAATTATCTCTTCGGTAAACACAAACATCGATATTTGAAGCAAAATCGACCGAAGGATTGGGTCTGCAATCTCTGTAAGCTTTAATAGTTACTAAATAACGGGCACCAGAGGCTGTTAAACTTTGGTATTGATAGCTAATAAATCCACCTACAAGATGCGTTGCTGATAAATCTTTTGCAAAAAAAACAGCAATTAAAAGGAGATTTACGTATATATACTTACGATTTAACATCAATTATACAAATATAGTAACAATTATCTATCCTACAAAGTTTGTACCATATTAGACGACAATTTGACCAAAAAGTTGGACGAATTCAACAAAAACTTTATTTAAATTTTTAAATCCCCTACAAAAATCATTATTTTGCAAACATAGTATATGCAAAAATTTAATGCCGACTGTTTACATTTTAAAGGGGATGTCCCTTGCCTTCCTCACAAGGAAAATGGCTATCATTGTGACAATTGCCCAAAATACATCCCAATTTCAAAACGCATTTTAATAATCAAACTTGGCGCTATAGGTGACGTAATTAGAACAACGCCTTTGGTAAAAACTTACAAAAAAATGTATCCCGATTGCAAAATCACTTGGCTTACACAAACGCCTGCAATACTTCCGAAGGGGCAAATTGATGAAATATTAAAGTTTGATTTCGCCTCTTCTCTTTATTTGCAAGAAGCCCAATTTGATATTGCTATCAATTTAGACAAAGAAAAAGAAGCTTCTGCTTTATTATTAAAAGTAAAAGCCAACGAAAAATACGGTTACATCCTTAAAGACAATGTTTCTCAACCCGCAAACGAGCTCGCTTTCCACAAATACCATACTGGATTGTTTGACGATGTAAGTCAAGCGAATACGCTTAATTACTGTCAAGAGATTTACGCTTTGTGCGGCTTGGAATACCAAGGAGAACCTTATTTATTAGACAACCATGCAAATGCTGGATACGTGTGGCCACAAATAGACAAAACCAAAAAAGTTATAGGATTAAACACAGGTTGTGGTGACCGATGGACCACCCGTTTATGGCCTATTGACTATTTTATTGAACTAGCCAAAAAACTAATTAACGATGGATTTGAAGTTATTTTATTGGGTGGAGAACAAGAGGACAAACGCAACCTTGAAATAAAAGAAAAAAGTGGCGCAAAATATTTAGGGTACTTTAGTTTACCTCAATTTATCAATCTGATAGACCAATGTGACTTGGTCGTTACACAAGTTACAATGGGCATGCACCTTACACTTGGCTTACAGAAAAAAATCGTATTGATGAATAACATTTTCAATCCACATGAGTTTGACTTGTTTGGGAATGGTGAAATTGTGATGCCCGAAAAAAAATGCGAATGTTTTTACCGTGGACAATGTAAGTTTGGTCAAAGCTGTATGAGTAATCTCCCTACCGATTTGGTTTACAATGCCGTAAACAGATTGATAACAAAATAATCGATTAGAATTAACATGAATTGGTAGTTTTTCATTAACTTTGTCCTTCCATTAAAGAAAAAGAATGACAAATCACTCGGCTATGATACCTTTACAAATAGCTGCTATTAAATCTAATTTACCAGCCTATTCTTTGGCGTGGCAAGTTAATCATGTATTTCAAATGGATTTGGCATTGTCTTTAGATTGGCAAAAAACAACGCCCAGCAATGACATAAGCCAGCACTTGCATTACTTTTGTAATTTCGAAGATGTGGAACTTAATTGGCATTTGATCGCAAACAAAGGGAGTAAAAGTTATTTCCTAAAAACCCAACCCAATTTTGATTATTTCCTCATCTGCTCTGGTGATGACTTATTTTCCTACTTCAATCGAGCACTAGAAGACCTCAAAAAAGCACCTAAAATTGAACATATCTTTGGGTTTGATTTATCATTTATCAAAAACCCAGACTTCATTTATCAAAATATTAAAAAAAACAAAGAATTTATAAACGACCTTCATGTATAAATACAACTTTAACAAAACAAAAATTGTAGCTACGATTGGACCTGCTACCGAATCAAAAGAAATGCTTGAAAAATTAATTCGCGCAGGTGTTGATGTTTGCCGAATAAACTCTTCTCACGGCACTCAAGAAGACCACAAAAAAGTTATTACCGCCATTCGCGAAATTAACAAAGAGTTAAATTCAGACATTTGCATTCTTCAGGATTTACAAGGACCTAAACTAAGAATAGGCATCGTAGAAAATGACGAAATAACCATTGAAAAAGGGCATAAACTAATTTTAACCTGTAATGAATTAATTGGCAATAAAGACAAAATAACCATTCGTTACATCGATTTAGCAAAAGATGTTAAACCCGGAGAACATATTCTGTTGGATGATGGCAAATTGGAATTAAAAATCATCAAAGTTTTGAATGCAACAGATGTTGAGGCCGAAGTTATAGAAGGTGGTTTACTTAAATCAAAAAAAGGATTCAATTTACCCCACACCGATGTTTCCTTTCCTAGCTTAACTGAAAAAGATTTGCTTGACCTAGATTTTGCTCTTGAAAACAATGTAGAATGGATTGGTTTGTCTTTTGTAAGAAAAGCTGAAGACATTATCGATTTGAAAAAACGCATTGCAGCAAGTGGAAAAGACTGTAGAGTAATTGCCAAAATCGAGAAACCTGAAGCGGTAAAAAACATTGATTCAATCATTGCTGTTACCGATGCAGTAATGGTTGCTAGAGGCGACTTAGGCGTTGAAATGCCTTTGCAAGATTTACCTATTATTCAAAAAAACATCATTGACAAATGTATCAAAGCAGCCAAACCTGTTATTGTTGCTACACAAATGATGGAAAGCATGATATACAATTCTACTCCTACTAGAGCAGAAGTGAGTGATGTTGCCAATGCGGTTATTGATGGTGCTGATGCTGTAATGCTTAGTGCCGAAACAAGTATTGGTAAATTCCCTATTAAAGTAGTAGAAACCATGGAGAAAATTGTTCGTGACGTAGAAAAAGACAAACGTGTTTATTACAAAGGGACCAAACCAACACCAGACAGTGATACTTTCCTTTCTGACGAAATTTGCTTTACCGCGGTTAGAATGAGTGACCACTTAAAAGCTAAATCTATTGTTGGAATGACCCGTTCAGGATATTCTGCTTTAGAAATATCTTCATACAGACCCAAAGCAGACATCTACATTTTTACCAACAACGAAGTTTTGCTAAAAGCCATGAGTTTAGTTTGGGGTGTTAGAGGCTTTTATTATGACGATTACATCAGTACTGACCAAACCTTTACCGATGTAATAGAGGTTTTAAAAAATAACAAATTGGTAGAAGATGGCGATATTGTTGTTCACACTGCAAGTATGCCTATACATAAAAAATCAATGGCCAATAGCATTAAAGTCAGCATTGTAGATTAGTTGAAAATGACATTTAGGAAAGGAATTTTATTTTTTTTGTTGTTTTATTCCCTCCAATCGATAGGGCAACCTCAGGTATTTTCCGAAAAACAGCTTGGCAATCAAAGGGTTTGGAACGCCCGTTTAAGTTGTGACGAGACCTTAAAGAATTTATTTGAGTCTAACTACCTTTCCTACCCTCCCAAATATGTTTATTGGAGAGCCTTTAAAAAGGAAAAACAATTGGAACTATGGGCGGCAGACAGTGCGCACCACAGATACAAATTAATAAAAACTTACGCTATCGTGAATACTTCGGGAACGCTTGGCCCCAAAAGATCTGAAGGTGACTTTCAAATTCCCGAAGGCTATTACCACATTAATCAATACAATCCTTACAGCAATTTTTACCTATCTTTCAAAGTCTCTTATCCCAACAAAAGCGATAGCATACTTGGCAAAAAGGGGCAATATGGTGGACAAATCTTTGTTCATGGCGATAGTTTAACAATAGGATGTTTACCAATGAGCAATGAGGTAATAAAAGAACTTTATTGGTGTAATATTCAAGTTAATTCAAACAAAAACAACAATTATTACATTCCAATCCACATTTACCCATGCCGAATGAATGCGACTAATTGGAATTTCTTAAAGAAAACGTATTCATTCGACCCTGTTAAGCTAGATTTTTGGAAAAACTTACAGAGTGGATATAACTTTTTTGAGTTAATGAAAACCCCTCCTAAGCCTTTAGTGGACCCCAAAGGGAAATATTGGATTAGCTATTGATTAGACCAATTCGCTCTGTCAGAAGGAGAAAACTGCCAAGGTGCGCTGTTGTTTTCCAAATTGGTTAACATTCCATTTAATTCGGAAGGCGCTGCACTTTGTTCCATCACCAAATATTGACGCATTTGCATGATAATGTCAACTGGTCTGATATTTATTGGACAGGCGTCTACACAAGCATTACAAGTGGTACAAGCCCAAAGCTCTTCGCTTGAAATTTTATCGTGCAAACTTTTCCCATCGTGAAAATCTGGACCATTTTTGTCTTTTTCATTGCCCAATTCAACCAAACGGTCGCGGGTATCCATCATTACTTTACGAGGAGAAAGCAACTTTCCGGTGATATTGGCTGGACAAGCACTTGTACAACGACCACATTCGGTGCAAGAATAGGCTTCCATTAGGTTTTTCCAAGACAAGTCTGCCACATCTTTTGCGCCAAATCCTTCGGGTGACTGATAATTATCGGGAGGAGTAAAAGATGGGTCGAGCATTAATTTCACCTCTGTTGTTACGCTTGCCATGTTAGGAATTTCCCCTACTGGTTCCAATTTACTGTAATAGGTATTAGGGAAAGCCAAGAAAATATGCAAGTGTTTGCTGAATGGAATATAGTTCACAAACAATAAAATCCCAATCCAATGAATCCACCAGAACAACTTCACGGTTATGTGAAGTGCATGTTCGCCCATTGAGCTGAAAATAGGCGCTAAGAACTGACTAATGGGCAATTGATAGGCACTTTGCAAAGGGGCATCAGCGGCATTCATTAATAATAAAGCAGACATCAGCACAATTTCTATGAATAAAATGTAATTAGCATCTTTGATTGGCCATCCATTCATTTCAACGCCGGTGAATCTTTTAACTTTAGAAACATGACGTCTGTATAAGAAAGCAATACAAGCTAAAATGACTAAAACGCCTAAAATTTCAAAAAATCCAATCAAAAATCCATAAAAACCTCCGAGTAGTGGTTGAAAAATGCGGTGATTTCCGGTAATTCCGTCAATAATTATTTCTAAAACCTCAATATTTATCAAAATAAAACCTGCATACACAACAAAATGCAATAGCGCAGGAATGGGCTTTTTGGCCATTTTAGACTGACCAAAAGCGACTCTCAGCATGGTTTGCAAGCGCAGTTTTTTATTGTCGTTAAGGCTCTCTGGGCGCCCCATGTGTATGTTTCTTGCAATTTTTTTTACGCTTTTTGAAACGAACCAAACAGCGATAGCAGTAACGATAATAAATAAAATAGATGACAACATATTTGAATTGAGGTTCAATATTAAACAAAAAAATAAAAAATAGTTTGTATTAGATAAAAAAAAATATATTTTTGCACTCCCAATTAGGAAGGTATCTTAGCTCAGTTGGTAGAGCAAAGGACTGAAAATCCTTGTGTCCGCGGTTCGATTCCGCGAGATACCACAAAAAAACCCTTGAGAAATCAAGGGTTTTTTGTTTTATTGGAATTACGTTTTTATATTTTTCATTTTAATTTACTATGTTTGAAATCTTAATCTAATTGATTAACTATTAAACCAATAATCAATTTCAACATTTAAATAAAAACAACATGGAAAACCAATCAGAAATCATTGACCAAGGCATCGTTCAAAATGAGAGCCACATAGAAGAGCAATCTATCATTAGCATCAATAAATTCGTTTTCTTGTCCATCATCACCTTCGGGTTGTACGATTTGTGGTGGACTTACAAAGCTTGGCGTTTTTTTAAACAAAAAGACAATTTAGACATTATGCCCGCTATCCGAACTTTATTGGCAATCTTCTTTTTGTATTCTTTGTTTAGTGATATTTTAAATTACGCCAAAGAAAAAGGGTATGAACAAAGCTATTCTCCAACTTTTGCTTTTGTAGGAGTGCTAGTGTTTAATGCAATGGGGCGCCTACCTGACCCTTATTGGATGATTTCTACTTTTACATTCCTGTTTATGTTAGGTCCATTTAATGCTTTAAATTATGCCAAACAAAATTCCGACGACATTAATGTTAAAATCCAAACTGGATTTAATGCAAGGCAAATTGTCCTTATTGTATTAGGGGGATTGTTGTGGGGCTTAGTCATTATAGGGCTAATGACGCCAGATGATTACGGTTATTAACTAGGTAATTTGTCATTTTTTTGTCATAATAACAAAACTCCGCAACTATTTATTTTTACCAAACGTCTATAATATGCAATGCGATAATAGTTGTAGTAATACTGATATCCATTTCATACGCTGATGCAAGAAAGCCGTTGTTTGTAAAAAGACAATGGCTTTTTTGTTTTATGACTAATAACACCACCTCAACTCACTAATTCCAACAATTCATTAAATAAAAAACGAATAATTTGATTATTTTTGTCTTTTAACAAATTTTGCAAGATTTTTGCACACTTACTCTTTAAATACAATTCAATAATAAAAATGAAACCCGCTATATTACCTTTATTAATTTTATTAATCACCTCTAATGTTTCTTGGGGTCAAACTGAATCAAGCAAAACTATTATTGTTGCTGATGCCAAAATTTCATGCAACTACCAAAACACCATTATGGCTTGTTTGAAAATAAAATCACACCCTGACAGTGTTTGGCGCGACTTCCCTCACAATATTGAAGGTTTTATTTTTGAACCAGGTTTTGAAACCACTATAGAGATTTTGGAAACCACTATCCAATTTCCGGGAGATTCTGTTGCAACAAAACAATACAAACTTGTAAAAATGATTGCTAAAGTTAACAAAGTATTAACAGATAAAAGATTGTTGAGTAACAACCGTTGGAAAATAGTGAATTACGAAAAAGACGGGACACTTACACCATTAAGAAGAACAAATGCTTTTGCCATATTCGACATCGACAACAACAAAATTAGTGGAAACAACTCTTGTAATTCGTTCAATGGCAACACTATTATTGAAGATGGTGTTATTTCTTTTGGCGTTTTAATGTCTACAAAAATGGCTTGCGAAAACAACCAATCTGAAACCTTAATCAATGAAGCATTAACAGGCAAAGCGGCCTACTACGTTAGAAACAACATCTTATTTATTGTTTGTGAAAACCGCGGTATTCTTCATTTAAAACCTGAAAAAAGACTTGACTCAATGTTACAAGTCATTAACACGCCTAAATCTCCTTTTGATGGCAACACGATGTTTACCTTAAAAGATGGAAAAGTTCAAATCAAGTTAGATGAACTTCCTCAGGCAAATAAAAGAATGATGGTTTTTAATACAGGGAAACTCTCTGAGTTAGAAAAAAAGCCTAATTCTCCTGTAGCCAAAGTCTTAATAAACACAGATTCTGAAAGCGAAATTACCAAAATTCAAATCCTAAAAACACCACACAAAATCAATAATTCCAAATACATTGTTGTATTTTTAAAGGATGGAACTAAACGAAAAATGGAAATTTCCGAGGTTTATTAATTCTTAGAAATCCATTCTGGAATTTCAGAGAAATCTATCTCTTGCATACATTTAAAATGCTTTTTGGGACAGGCGCTATAGCCAATTTTGCTACAAGGTCTGCACGACAATTCCGAAACCTCCAATATCTTTTGGTCTATTTCCGTGTTTAATGGATAATAAGGAGCCATTCCAAAATCAGGAATCGTGTTTCCCCAAATAGACACTATAGGCACTTTTAATGCCGCTGCAATATGCATCATTCCGGTGTCATGCGTAAACAATCTTTGGCTGTTTTTAATCAACAAAGCGCTTTGATGAATACTCAACTCTCCGCATAAATTAACAGCATTTGAACATTCTTTGGCAATCAGTTTACCTTGATGAATATCTTCCTTCCCTCCTATTAAAACCACAGGCAAGCTTAACAACTTAAGCATTTCAAGTTGCTTATTCAGAGGCAATTTTTTGGTGGCATGTTGTCCGCCAATTGCATACACAAAATAGCTAGAATTTATCGCCAACTTTCCGTCCAAATTGGTTTGTTCATTTATAAAAAAATCCAAGCCCTTTCCGTCATTAACCACGCCTAAAGCATGGCAGGCCTGAAGATATCTGTCAACAATATGGATGTATGGTAAAATATTAATTTTAAATCTCACTATTAACCACTTCTCCCAATTTAACTTATCGAAATGGTAGGTTTTTACCTTTAAAATAGATTTTATTATCCTCGTTCTAAGATTGTGATGCAAGTCAATAACGACATCATATTTTTCATTTTTCAACATTTTGGCAAACTGAAGCAATTGCTTATCAAACAATTGTAATTTGTCTATGTATGGATTGTTTTCCAATAAAACGCCAAAATGTTTTTTGGTTGCAAAATGAACCTCACTGTTGGGCACTTGTTGTTTTATGGCTCTTATAACTGGTGTTGTTAATACAATATCACCAATAGAACTAAACCGTATGATTAATATTTTCATTGGCTATAGGATTGATACAAAACTACTTATTTTTTACCCAAGTATCAAAAGCGATTAAATCTTTTGCATTTAAACAAGATTCGGGAGTTAGGTAAGCTTTTCTTGCCACATTCACGCCATATCGCATGTCTTGATAACCGTCTTTGTGATGGGCATCGGGATTGATACTAATTATTCCACCTTTTGACACATAATAATCAATCCATCGCCAATCGATATCCAAACGGTATGGATGGGCATTGAGTTCAACCACCACTTTATTTTGCAAACAAGCATCTAGAATGTATTGATGATTGATACTGTATCCCGGGCGCATTAACAGCAAACGCCCTGTTGGATGACCCAAAATTCTGGTTCGGGGATGCTCTATGGCTTTTATAAGCCTTTTGTGCGCTTTGTCTTCATCCATATTCAACTGACTGTGAACACTCGCTACGATAACCTCAAATTGCGACAATAATTCCTCCTCGTAATCCAAACTACCATCGGTTAATATATCACTTTCTATTCCTTTGTAAACCTTAAAACCATTGTAACCTTCATTGATTTTATCAATCTCATCAAATTGCTGTATCACTCTGTCAGGCTTTAATCCACCGGCATAACCTGCAGATTGTGAGTGGTCGCAAACTACAAGATATTCAAACCCACTTTTTTGTGCAAAATCAGACATTTCTTTGAGCGTATGCAACCCGTCACTGTAGGTGGTATGATTGTGAATTACCCCTTTCAAGTCCTTGTATTCAATGAGATTTGCCTGTTTATCTAAATTGTTTAACTCACTCAATCCTTCTCTTAATTCTGGTAAAATATAGACCAAACCTAAGGACTTGTATATATCTTCTTCAGAAGAATTATTGACGGCCGCTCTATCGTAATTTATTTGTTTTAAATGACTTTCAGTAGCGGTTGTTTCAAAAAGTAAACTTTCAAAATCTGCTGAACTACACAAATGAAAGATTACAGACAAAACTTCGGCATATTTAAACTTAACTATTGTCCCTTCTAATTCTACAAATTCCAAATGTGGCAAAGCAAGATTGGTCCAATCATTTGTTGGGTTAAGCATTTCAACAACAAATTCGAGTTGATTGACAATTTCATCCAATCTTCTGTATTCTCCGGTCAGTTGCGCTTTTTTACATATGGCAGAACTGTTGATACTTTCCAATATTTGCAAAGCAATAGGTTCCACTTTTGCCCAATGAAATTTGCCTTCTTGATTGTATTTAAATTCAATATCAGACAATATTTGGGTTTGTGTTTTGTGCCCAAAACCTTTGATTTCTACCAATCTATTTTCCCTACAAGCTTCCAGAAGTTCCACTACCGAGGCTATTCCTACTTCTTTCCATAACACCTCCACCTTTTTAGGACCTAAACCTTTAATATTCAATAAATCAACAACCCCTTTTGGTGTTTTTTCTATTAATAATTCAAGTTCTTGCAATGTACCCGTTTCTTTAATTTCTATCAGTTTAGGCAAAAACCCTTTATGAAAACTTAAATTGGACAACATTTGTGCTTCATCCATTTCAAAAAAAGGTTCTTGAAATTTCTTTAAAAAGAACACGAAATTAGCTATCGATTTAACTTTAAATGAATTACCACCATGCAGTTCGTATAACTTACCATACAAAGCAAACAGTTTAGAAAGTTCTTGATTGGTCATTTTTGAGAAACAAACATACTTACATTTTTTTAAAAAAATGATAAAAACAATAGAAAACCTCTTAAATTAGCCCAATAAAATTCTATCAATATGAAATCACGTTTTTTCAAATCAATTATTGGGCTTTTTTTACTTGTTAATTTCTCATGCAACAACAGTTCACAAACCATAAAGATTATATACACCAATTTTAGCGAAGAAGTTTCTTTGTCTCAAAATTTAATTTTTAGATTCAGCGAGGACATTGTCAAAAACATTGACGAGATGAACGAGCTACAGCAAACGACAAATCCTATATTGTTTACCCCTTCTATTGAAGGAAAATTCAGATGGACGGATAAAAACGAAGTCATTTTTACGCCCCTAAAGTCTTTAAAAATTTGCACCAAATATGTCGCTAAAATCAATGAAAGCCTTAAAAAATCATTTCAACTAAACCGCAACATAGACAACAATTCTACCGAATTTCATACTCCATTTCTTAAAATAAGTTCCTTTCATGGCTTTTGGACATTAAATGAACAAACGGCCACTCCGACATTAAAATTAAACATAGATTTTAATTATGCCGTTAAACCGAACGAATTTATTAATAAAACCAAAATCAGCATCAATGAAACGCCACAAAATTTCGCAACTACCAATGACAAATCGAGTTCAGAAATCAGTGTAGAAATAGCCGATAAAAAAGCTTTAAAAGAAGATTTAAACATTCAACTAGAAATTGACAAAGGATTTGGACCAGCAGAAAGCGACTACAAAACTTCTGATTTATTAAAAGAACAACTTGTAGTTCCATCGCCTTACATATTATCAATCACTTCTGTCAACCAATCATTTGAAGGCAATATCGGTATTATTTCATTGGCTTGCTCGCAAGAAATAGAAGAAAGCTCTTTGAAAAATTGCTACAGCATAGAGCCTCCATTAGAAACAACCATAGAAAAAACAAAAAATGGATTCGAAATCAGAGGAGAATTTGCGGAACAAGTTGGGTACACACTAACCATTAACAAAACAATAAAAGGGGTATTAGGGGGACAACTTAATGAATCACACACTAGTAATTTGATGTTTGGAGAAATGCCTCCATCCATTAACTTTATCAACAAAAAAGCACTTTACATCTCCAGCAAAGGCAACCAAAACATCGGATTGAACATTACCAATATCCCTGAAGTTAATTTAAAAGTTAACAAAATTTTCAGCAACAATATCCTTTTATATCTAAACAATATGCAGGGTTATGATTGGGAATACTATGAAGAAGATGGCGAAGAATCTTACACCAGTTCCAACTATTATTACGAGGATTACAACGAACAATACAGTCAGGTTATCGTTGACAAAACCATAGAAACCAAAAATCTTCCTAAGCAAAAAAACACCTCTTTATTGAATGTCAACTTAAACAATGACAAGCGCTTTAAAGGCATCTATCACATTCAGGTTAAGAGTAATGGCGACGACTATTCTTCGGCCTCTAAACTAATCTCAATATCAGACATAGGCATATTGGCCAAACAAAGTCAAAATGATTTATTTGTTATGACCAACTCCATATTAACAAGTGATGCCCTTTCTGATGTAGAGGTCAATCTGTACAGCAGTAATAATCAAATCTTATATACGTTAAAAACGGATGAAAACGGGATTGCTCATTTTAAGGACTTGGAATCAAAAACTGCAGGTTTTAAAATTGCAATGATTACTGTAGAAAGTAACGAAGATTTCAATTTTCTACTTCTAAAAGACAACAAAATAGAAACCGCAAGATTTGAAACTGACGGAGTAAGAGAAAACAAAACTGGATGGTGGGCCTACTTATACAGCGCAAGAAACATTTACAGACCCGGAGAAACCATCCCCTTTAATGCCATTGTAAGAAATGAATCCATGCAGAATTTGGATAACATTCCGTTGTTTATCAAACTCATTGCACCCAATGGAAAAGTTTCTATGGAAAAACGAATAAACACCAATGAGCAAGGTGCAGCAAGCGCTTCTTTTACAACACTTCCAACCTACTTAACAGGACAATACACATTGCAAGTACTGAACAGCAATGATGTTGTATTAAACTCACAAAAAATCAGTATTGAAGAATTTATACCAGACAAAATAAAAGTAAAAGTAAATTCAGACAAAGAGGATTACAGCATAGGACAGAAGATTCAAATAAATGGCGAAGCACTCACTTTTTTTGGACCACCTTCGGCTAATCGTGCTTATGAAAGTGAATTGTTGTTTAAAAGTGAATCTTTTTATTCAGAAAGTCACCCCAATTATGTCTTCAACATCCCCAACAAAATCAGATTTGAGCCTAATGTTGAAGAAGGAACGACGAATGAAAACGGCCTTTTCAGTCAAACATTTGACATACCAACGGAATGGCAAAATACAGGCTTTATCAAAGGGCAATCTTTTGTGACTGTTTTTGATGAAAACAACAGACCTGTCAACAGGATTAAGAAATTCAATGTCCATACCCAAGGCGTTTATTATGGTATTGCCAGACATGACCATTGGATAGACATGAACAAACCAATTACTTTCAAATTATTGGCATTAAATGCGTTAAAAAAACCAATCAATGCGAGCAATACCATTGTTGAGGTTTACAAAATTGAATGGCAGAATATTTTAGAGAATTACAATGGCACGTTTAAATACAATTCCAAACCAACAGAAAAGCTCTTACTCTCAAAAAAAGTAAGTTTTAACAACGGGAAAGTCGACTTTATGTACACGCCGTTATTATCGGGTGAATTCAAAATCAGGGTTAAACAAATTGGCATTCCTACAGGTTATTCAGAAACTTCATTTTACGCTTATCAATATGGTTCAAACAACGCCTCTTCATTTGAAGTGGACACCGATGGCGAGATTATTATAGAATCCAATAAAACCAAATACAATCACAATGAAACGGCTCAACTGCTATTTAAAACCCCTTTTAATGGCAAACTTTTAGTAACCGTAGAACGAAACAAAATATTGGAATACCACCAATTGGAAACCAAAGACAAAACAGCTTCGTTAACACTCGACCTAAACGAACAACACATTCCCAACATCTATATCAATGCAACATTAATCAAAAAAATGGCTGACAACAGCTTGCCATTAACAGTTGCACATGGTTTGATAAACATTAGCATCAACAAAGAAAAAACAGAAATCCCCGTTTCTATCAGTTGTGCCGAAAACAGCCGTTCAAAGACGAAACAAAATATTAAAATAAAAACATTACCCAATGCAGAAGTCACTGTTTCGATAGTTGATGAAGGTATTTTATCAATAAAAAACTTCAAATCACCCAACCCGTTTCAATATTTTTATCAAAAAAGAGCTTTAATGGTTAATAGTTTTGATTTGTATGCCCGCTTATTTCCTGAAATGACAAGTACTGCCAGCGGTGGGGATGGATTGGGTCTTGAAAAAAGGGTTAATCCACTTTCAACCAATCGTTTCAAACCTTTAAGTATTTGGAGTGGAATAATGAAAGCAAATGCGCAAGGGGAAGTCAATTTTGAGGCCAATATTCCACAATTTTATGGTGCTGTAAGAATAATGGCTGTTTCATACAAAGACGAGGCTTTTGGAGCTGCAGAAAAGGAAGTCAAGATTTTCGACCCGCTAGTCATTAGCACTTCACTTCCAAGATTTTTATCACCAAACGATGAAATTAAAATGGGCATCAATATCAATAACACCACTCAAACTGTGATGTCCATAAATCCGGATGTGATGGTGGAAGGGCCTTTACAACTCATTGACAAAAACAATGAAACCATCCAAATAAACCCAGGTAAAGAAGCGCTGATTTATTACACATTGAAAGCTAAAAACGAATTGGGAAAAGGCTTGGTGAAGGTAAAAATAAAAGGCAACGAAACATTATTCACAGAAGTCACGGAAATAAGTGTTAGACCTGCTGCAAGTTTTACTATCCATTCACACGAGGGCCAATTAAAACCAGGTGAGAAATTTGAAACAGAAATAAAAGATGCTTTCGTAAATACGCCCAACACCAGCATCTATATAGACAACAATCCATTAGCTCAAATTACTTCTCATTTTTTAAAATTAGTCCGCTACCCTCATGGTTGTGCAGAACAGACTATTTCAACGGCAATGCCACAAATATTATTTCCAGAATTTGCAAAAGCAGTTGGTAAATTCATGAATCAAACCTCCGCTGAAGAATCTGAGCTAAATCCTACATACAATGTAAACCAAGCCATAAAGAAAATAAACAACCTAATAAGTTCCGATGGCAATATTAGTTATTGGCCAGGAGAACACAATCATTCGTTGTACCTCAATGCTTATGCACTTCATTTCCTTGTAGAGTGTGACAAAAAAGGGTTTGAAATCAACAAGAACAACAAAAGCAAGTTAATTTCATTGTGTACGATTAAATCTTCTGCAAATCTTACAGAAAAAGAATCAATGAACGAGATAAGCAATTTAGTAGAAAATGGGAAACAATACATAAGTAGAGAGAAAATTTATGCACTGTATGTTTTGGCCTTGGCTGGCAGTCCGAGTAAAAGCTCAATGAATTACTGCAAAATGTCCAAATCCAAACTACACAATTCTTCACAATACATTCTTGCTGCAACCTATGCACTGTGTGGTGACATGAAAAGCTTTAATGAGTTAATGCCAAAACAATACAGTCGCGAGAATGATAATGTTTGGAATTGGTATCATTTTTCTTCTCCAATTAGGGACAAAGCATTGGTATTGAATGCACTTATTGAGTCACAACCCAATCATCCACAAGTTTATGAATTGGCAAAAAGCTTAAGCAAGGACCTCAAAAACAATCCAAATCTCAATACTATAGAAATGGGATTTAGTATTACAGCATTGGGTAAATTCAGCCTCAAAAACACCAATAAAGGAGGGAAAGCGAATGTGTTTATTGACCAAAAACAAGTATTAGAATTTACTGGCAAAAACAGCCTTTACAAAACTCAAAAAGCACATAACTTAATTCAAATCAATAGCACCGGCACAGGTAATATTTTTTACACCATAGTAACAGAAGGCATTGGGAATGGCAAATACTACACAGAAGAAGACAAAGGGTTAACGGTAAGAAGAACTTTTTTAAACCGATATGGTTCGAGTATTAATCAAACCCAAATAAAACAAAACGACTTGGTAATAGTAAAAATCAACATAAGCAGACCGTATGGAGGAGGAATTCGCAACATTGCGATTACCGACATCCTTCCTGCTGGTTTAGAAATTGAGAATCCAAGAATTACAGCTACCAAAGAATTGTCGTGGATGAAAAACCAATCGTACCCAAGCTATATGGATGTTAGGGATGACCGCATTAATTTTTTCCTAGACATTGGCAACAACAAAACCGAGACTTTGTATTACATGTGTCGTGCAGTTTCCAAAGGAACTTTTGTATTGGGACCTATTCAAGCAGATGCTATGTACGACCCAAGTATCCACAGTTACCACGGCAAAGGAACTTTGATTGTTAATTAACAATAATTTAGATAATTTCGCAGCAATGAAAATAGATTGTCACGCACATATAATGCCTCCTACGTGGCCCGACCTTAAACACAAGTTTGGCTATGGTGGATTTATTTATTTAGAACAAGATCATGAAAGCAAAACCGCCAACATGATGCGTGATGATGGTAAATTTTTCAGAAAAGTTGAACAAAACTGTTTTAATCCAGAAGCAATATTATGGGACATGTCGGCTAACAATGTCGACAAAATGGTTTTGTGTACTGTGCCTGTATTGTTCAATTATTGGGCAAAGCCTAAAGATGGAGCGTGGTGGTCGGCTTTTCTAAACGACCATATTGCAGGCGTGCAAAACGATTACCCCGACAAATTTATAGCCTTAGGCACTCTTCCTATGCAAGACATTCCTTTGGCTATAAAAGAATTGGAAAGAATAAAAACATTGGGAATCAAAGGGATTCAAATAGGTTCAAACATTAACAACATCAATTTGGATGACAACCGTTTCTTACCTTTTTATGAAGCAATGGAAAGTTTAGACATGGCATTGTTTATTCACCCTTGGGAGATGTTGGGAGAAGATTATATTCAAAAGTTTTGGTTGCCTTGGTTGGTAGGAATGCCGGCAGAAACAAGCAGGGCAATTTGTTGTATGATATTTGGCGGGATTTTTGACAAATTCCCCAAACTAAGAGTCATGTATGCCCATGCGGGAGGTTCTTTTCCATTTACACTTGGAAGAATAGCACATGGTTGGTCGGTTAGACCAGATTTGGTCAACCTAAACGATGTAAAAAACCCTAAAGATTACATTGGTAAATTTTGGGTTGATGGCATTACGCATGACACAGATGCTTTCAACTATTTACTCAATATGTTTGGTGCCGATAAAATATGCTATGGCACAGACTATCCCTTCCCTTTGGGCGATTTGGAACATGGTAAATTTATTGAAGAAAACACGCTGATATCAAAGAGTGACAAAAACAAAATATTCAGTGAATCTGTCTTAAAATTTTTAAATATCTAATTGAATTTCCAAACCAAACATAGCATTACAAGTTCTGCCAATCCTAAATTCAAATTTCTATTACAACTAGAAAAATCAAAATTTAGAAAAGAACAACAATTGGCACTTGTAGAGGGGGAAAAAGAAATTGAAATGGCATTAGCAGGTCAATCTAAGTTTCATTCCGTTTATTTTTTACCAGAGAAAGCCAAGCATTCTGTCCTTAATCAAATCAGCAATAAATTTAAAAACATTGAATTTATTGAATTGAACCAATCATTATTTTCAAAACTCACTTACAGAGAAACGACAGGCGGAATTATTGCTTGTATAAAAACCCCTTCACACCATTTATCTGATTTAAAGATTCAGAAAAATGCACTTATTTTAATTGTTGAAGGAGTTGAGAAACCCGGCAACTTAGGCGCTATTTTAAGAACTGCGGATGCCTGTCAAATTGATGCGGTTGTTGGCACACATCTTCCTAGCGACTTATACAATCCCAATATTATACGTTCGAGTTTGGGCACTATTTTTACCGTTCCAGTTGCCTTAAGTAGCAATCAAGAACTTCAGGAATGGCTAAGCAAAAACAACTTTAAGACCTATTGCACCAATTTACACCAAGCGAGCGACTATCATTTAAGCGATTACAAGGGCAACATTGCCATAGTCGTAGGAACCGAAGCCAAAGGAGTGAGTCAAGATTGGATAGATTTTGCTGACCAAAACATCAAAATACCCATGTTAGGCAAAATAGACAGCATGAATGTATCGGTTGCAGCAGCAATTGTGCTTTATGAAGCAAAGAGACAGAGGGGATTTTAGTACTTACTAAATATATTTTTTTAACTTAGTAAGTTCCATTTCAAATCATCAACAACAAAACGCACCCCCTTATTTCTGAGCGTTTCTGTAGAGCAAGAAACCTACTCCTGCGAATATAAAATTAGGTATCCAAACGGCAACTATTGGATTCATTAACCCTGTATTGCCGTAGGTGTTAAAATACTGAATTACGAATAAATAGATAAAACTTATAAAAATACCAATCCCTAAATTCAGGCCAACCCCACCTCTACTCTTTTTGGTTGACACACAAACACCTATAAATGCCAATATAAAAGTTGAAAATGGAGCTGCATATCGCCTGTACTTTTCGGTGATATAAAAATGCAAATTTTCATTCCCTTTGAGCTTTTCCTCTTCAATAAACTGGCTCAATTCATTGATATTAAAAGCCATCACATCATCATTTCTTCTGAAAAAATCATCAGGATTAAATGGTATTAACGTATCCATGTAACGTCCCGTTTCAACAACATGATTTCCCGTTGGCAAGTATTTCCTGACCATGTAGTCTTCTAATCTCCATTTGTTGTTTTTTCTGTTCCAACTAATTCTACGAGCGAATAACTTTGATTTAAGTTCATTGCCATCAAAGACCTCCAATGAAACGCCAGAACCTGTGCTGTCATTTCCAAAAAACTCCATGTAAAAATAAGTATTGGGCAAAATTTGCGCATGGGTATTATTGACATACTTGTCATGCCTTTCTCTGACATATACATTTTCAAAAGCCACCCTTTTTTTATCAGAACTTGGTATGATGTAGGCATTTAAAAAAAATGAAAGGACCGCAAAAAACGCAGCTGCTATCATATAAGGCCTGATAATTCTATTATACGTAACACCGGCAGCTAGAGTGGCAATAATTTCACTTTTGGATGCTAATTTTGAAGTAAAGAAAATAACCGAAATGAATATAAAAATAGGACTAAACAGGTTCAAGAAAAAAGGAATATAGTTGAGATAATACTCAAATATAATTTTATCAATTGGGGCATTCCTCTTTAAAAAGTCATCTAACTTTTCAGAAACGTCGAAAATGATGATAATTATTATAAATAAACTCAGTGTTACAACAAAGGTTGTAAAGAATTTTTTGATAATATAAAGGTCAAACTTTTTCAAACAATAAGATTAAAGCTTTCTATTCAATTTTTGTACCATTGCATTTTTCCATGACACAAAAGTACCATCAATTATTCGTTGACGGGCTTCTTTAACAAGGCTTAAATAAAAACTTAAATTTTGCAAACTTGCTAATTGGGGACCAAGCATTTCACCTGCCATAAACAAATGTCTGATATAAGCCTTAGAATATTGTGGCAATAATGTTGCATCAAGTGGTGAAAAATCCTTCTCCCACTTTTTATTTTTGATGTTAATCATTCCCTCTTCGGTAAAAATTGTTCCGTTTCTTCCATTCCTCGTTGGCATTACACAGTCAAACATATCTACTCCCAAAGCAATGCACTCCAAAATATTGGCCGGAGTTCCTACTCCCATTAAATAACGAGGCTTTTCTTTCGGCAATATTGTACACACTAGCTCTGTTAGTTCATACATTACTTCATGTGGTTCTCCCACACTTAATCCACCGATGGCATTTCCAAAACAGTTTTTCTTTGCTATATACTCAGCGCTTTCTTTTCGTAAGTCCTTAAAAGAACTCCCTTGTAAAATCGGGAAAAGCACTTGTTCATACCCATACAAAGGCTCTGTATTATCAAATCTTTCAATACACCTGTCCAACCATCTGTGAGTTAGGTGCATACTATTGCGAGCATACTCGTAGGTTGAAGGATAGGGAGGACATTCATCAAATGCCATAATAATATCTGCACCAATTTGGCGTTGAATATCCATTACGTTTTCTGGCGTAAATAGATGTCTACTGCCATCAATATGCGATTGGAACTTTGCTCCTTCCTCTGTCAATTTACGTTTTTCGGCCAATGAATACACTTGGTAACCTCCACTGTCTGTTAAAATAGGTCTATCCCAACCGATAAATTGATGTAATCCTCCTGCTTCTTCCAACACAGAAGTCCCGGGTCTAAGATAGAGGTGATAGGTATTTCCGAGTATTATATGTGCGTCAATTTCATTTTTCAATTGACTTTGGTTAATAGCTTTTACACTTCCGATAGTGCCAACAGGCATAAAAATGGGCGTTTCTATAACACCATGGTCGGTATGAATAGAACCAGCGCGAGCACTGCTTTCTGTATCAGTATGTTGTAAATTAAAAATCAATTGTGGAAGTGAAATGAGATTTGAAAAAGGCGAGATTGAATTCTATCAATAGAACTTGCATATATATAAGGGTCGGGACTAATCATATTAGTCAAGCTATTACTCATTTTAAATTCTGTTGAGATAAGGGCCCATATTCCAAAATTTTCTATACCAAACCCATATTCATAATAAAAAGAATTGGCTTTGAATGCGACCATTGGTTTATTAGGCGCTCTAATGGCATCTTCATTACTTTGAAAATCGTGAGTATAGCGAAGGCCTCCAATTAAATAAACCCTAGTATTATTGTGACGTTGGGAGTGGTATTTCAGCAGTAAACATTGATTCAAAGAAACGGTTTCTGTTTTAGCTATATCTTCCCTATCGTCGAAAGTATATTTAAAATTCCTTTGCGAAAACTCTATTTGAGGCAAGTATCTAACTGTTGCAAATTTACCAATGCGATAGTCTACAATTCCTCCAAAACACAAGCCTGCAAAACCTTGGGTTGAAATCCTTCTAACAGAATCTCTTTGATAAAAATCAGGGGCCAAAATCACTTTCGCTTTGGCAAATGAAGGGGCAAATGTAATTCCGAAATGGAATTTTGTTAAATCATAGCTAGGACGATGTTCTCTGCCCTGACCATAAAGTTGTGCGACACAAAAGAAAAGAATTAAAACTATTTTACTCCTGTGTATATACTGCATATTCCAAATGTTAAGGTTTGACAATCCGCAGATTTAAAACCAATTTTATTAAGAACTTGAATAAATTTTTCTCCGTCAGGAAAGTGTTTAACAGATTCGGGTAAATAAGTGTAAGCGGCATTGTCTTTTGATATAAAACGCCCCCAAACTGGTAATATTGTTTGAAAGTAAAAATTATACAATTGTTTAATCGGGAAACTGGTTGGTTTACTAAATTCCAACACGACTAATTTAGCCCCAGGCTTAAGTACTCTGTATATTTCCGACAATCCTAATTCTAGATTTTCGAAGTTTCTAACACCAAAACCAACTGTACATGCATCAAAATAATCATTTTCATACAAAAGTTTTTCGCTATCACCTTTATGAAGTTCAATGATTTGAGATTTTCTTTTTTCCTCAATTTTTTTTCTGCCCATACTTAGCATACCTTCACTTAAATCTACTCCAATTATTTTAGTTGGATTTAGTGTAAGTGCTTCCAATGCCAAATCGGCAGTCCCTGTTGCTACATCTAGAATTATTTGTGGTTTATGAGGCTTTAATTTAGCAATGGCTTTCTTTCTCCATCCTTTGTCTATCCCTAAAGACAAGAAATGATTAAGAAAATCATAACGCTTAGAAATGCTATCAAACATCTCTTCAACTTGTTGTTTTTTACTCTTTTCTGAGTTTTGTATGGGTTTAATTGCTGTCAATGATAAATAAGTTATACTTTTGTGAAAACTTACTGCAAAGATAAGAATTAAATAAAAATTGCCTAATAACATGAGAGTAGAATTTAAAGGATCCTTTCCTAGCATCGAAACATTACCAAAAAACGACTTACCTGAATTTGCATTTATAGGCAGAAGTAATGTAGGCAAAAGCTCACTAATTAACATGATTTGCGACCATAAAGACTTAGCAAAAACTTCTTCCAAACCAGGAAAAACACAACATATTGTAAGATTTTCTGTTGACAACAAATGGTATTTAGTGGATTTGCCGGGTTACGGCTATGCCAAAGTATCCAAAGAATCGAGAGAAAAATTTGGGAGACTAATTCAAGATTACATTTTGGACAGAGAAAGTTTGTATTGCTTGTTTGTTTTAATAGACTCCAGATTAGAACCTCAGAAAATCGACCTTGAATTCATGGAATGGCTTGGCGTAAGTGGAATCCCTTTTTGTATCACATTCACCAAAACAGATAAGTTAAAACCATCAGAACTCGAGATTAATGTTAAAAACTACCAAGAAAAACTTTTAGAAACTTGGGAATTTTTGCCTGATATATTTATTACATCAGCCGAGAAAAAAGTTGGTAAAGATGAACTTTTAAAATTCATTAACAACATCCTCAAAACCTCAAAATAAGACGATTTTAAATCTATTAAAACCCTATAATAAAGACACATAAGTCTAAATTCAATTCGTTGAAAAAATAATTTTTTGACTTAAAAAAACACGATATAAAAACGCTTACCTTTGCAACGTTTATTAAAAAATGAAAAATATATTAATTCTTGCTATCGTTGCTATCACCATAGCATCATGCAATTCGTCTTCTTCAGGAAGTAAAACTATGACCAATCAAGCAGATTCATTTGCTTATGTTTTTGGCGCTAACACAGGTAGAATTTTAAACAACTTCAAAGTAAAAGAAATCAATTGGGATATTTTTAGATCTGCAGTTGAAAGTGTAATGAAAAACGGTGATACCAATTTATTAATTCCAAAAGAAATGGAAAATCAAATTGCAATGACCTACTTAAACGAAGTAAAATACGGAGAAAACAAAACTAAAGGAGCAGAATACATTAAAAACAATGCTAAAAGCTACAAATCAGTTGATGGTATTTATGTAAAAGAAATAGCTAAAGGCAACGGTGTTAAACCACAAATTACTGATACAGTAATGGTTCATTACACTGGTAAATATACTGACGGAAAAGTGTTTGACTCAAGCATTGGCCGTTCTCCTTTGAAAACAGCATTGAATGGTGGTGCAATCCCAGGATTCTTGAAAGCACTTACAATGATGGAAGAAGGCACTAAATTAGAAGTAATTATTCCATACGAACTTGCTTATGGCAGTCAAGGTAATCAAAACCCATATACAGGTGAAATGAGCATTGAACCTTTTCAAACTTTGATATTCGAATTAGAACTTGTTTCAATAGCGAAGTAATAAGAAAACAATCTAAAACAAAAAAACCCTTAAGAAAATCTTAAGGGTTTTTTTTATGCCTATTTAACACTTACAAATGTGCTAATTGATTGATGTAAGAAACGAGTACTATTGCTTGAACCAAAATATAGGACGCTATTATTACTTTTGTCCCTTTGTTAAATCGGTATATCAAGTATAAAAATGTGTACGCAAACAAAAAGAGTATTGGTATTAAAGCAGGATACAACACTAAAGAAGCCCATAAATCCCCCTCTATAAGTTTAAGAAAACTCCTTTGAAATCCACATCCAGGACATGGAATCCCAATTTGCTCTTTAATGGGACAACTTAACAAAAATCCTATTTTATTAATTTAAACCTGCTGAACCTAATCCAGACGTAATTAACGTTCCTACAAAAACGAAGTAAAGTAAAATTATTAAAAGGTAAACTGCAGACAAACTAAGCCCTATGATAGAACAAATTCTACCTGCATTTAAATTCTTATAACTACCCACAGTGTACATTGAACTGTTGGCTTTGTACAAGGCCATGTCTTTATTGGACAACACTAAACCGATAATCCCTAATGCCAATCCTATAATTCCGTAACAAAAACAAGTTACTATTGAGAGAATACCAAGTACTAATACGGCAGTTGAATTTGGCAATATGGTGTTACCTTTAAATTCTTGATTGTCTAAAATTTGATTTGATTCCATTTGAATATTAAATTAAAAAAGTCCGCAATTACGGACTTTTTTGTTAAATAATTTTGATTTTTAAAATATATTAGGTTTAATAAACTAATTGCTTTTTGTTTATTGCATACAATACAACGAATAAAACTCCAAAAAAACCTAACCCTATAGAACTAATTGCTCCAATTAAATTCCCTGAATAAATAACCAAAGGCGCTATTACACTAATTGCAGTTCCTAACACATAAATCCAAAAACCAACTTTTCTCAATTTCCACATCATAATAGCCCCTATCAAAGTTAACAATGCCGCTAATATTGAAGCATAAGCATTGTTTTTTATACTTTCTGCATTTATGCCACCCACCAATGATTTCATCATATTAGCTGCAGCTTCAGCAGATTTATTTTCTGCATTAGTTGTAATATCCTCTATAACTTGTTCACTAGACTCTATCATTTCTGTTTCTGTCATTTCGGAGGCAGTTGAATCTAAAACCTCATTAACATCCAATAATGTATCAGAGGCCTCTTGCATTGTACTTTCTTCTTGACTATTGTTTGACTCCACCGCTTCATCAATTGAGTTTCCCATAGTTTCTATCATCTTAGAAGAAACATCTGCTGTTAGAATATTGCTAATATTACTAATTACACCAATTGTACTTCCAATGAAGGTTAAAACACATAATACGGTTAAAAAAGTAGTTCTTTTTGGGGTTAAATTTGTTTCTTGTTCCATGATATTTATTAATTTTAATAATGCAATAATCTTAAAAAATTTTATTAAAACAAATTATTCTTTTAGAATATTAAACTTATTTATAATCAACCATTAAATTATTTTAATTATTAACATGATTTCTTAGTATCACAAAAGATAAAAAAACGTTTTGTATATTTGCAACACTTTGAAATTTTCAGATATATACGGACACGTTTCTCTTAAGAAAAAATTAGTTGAGCAAGTAAATAACAACAGAATCTCTCATGCACAACTTTTTAATGGCAGCGAGGGAAGCAATGCACTTCCAATGGCAATTGCCTATGCCCAATATATTAACTGTACCAACAAACAAGAATTTGACAGTTGTGGCATCTGCCCTTCCTGCAACAAATACCAACAATACATTCATCCTGACTTACATTTTTCGTTCCCATTTATCACAAGTAAAGTCGAAGATGTTGAAGTTTGTGATGATGTAATAAATTTATTCAGGGAATCTTTGATTAAAAGCCCAGAACTAACTGTAAATGAATGGATAGAGGCTGCACAAATCGAAAATAAAACACTCAATATTCCTGTCAAAGAATGTCGTAATATTATTAAAAAATTATCTTTTAGACCCTACGAAGCTGAATATAAAGTTTTAATCATGTGGCTTCCCGAATATTTAGGTAAAGAAGGTAATGTCTTATTAAAATCAATAGAGGAGCCTGCGCCAAACACTCTTTTACTTTTTGTTACAGAGAATCCTACCAAAATATTACCTACGATTTTATCAAGAACACAGCTTTTAAAAATCAACCTATACAGTCGCGATGAAATAAAAGATTATTTAAAATCACATCTCTCTATTGAAGAATCTGTAGCCAATAACATTGCTTTAATGACAAATGGCAACATTCATAAAGCCAAAATACTGTCAGAACAAATTGATTATTCTTTTTTGAGTGGTTTTAAAACATTCTTAAATGACTGTTATCAAGGGAATTCATATGCCATTTTTAATTGGGCAGAGTCTTTTAGTGAAAAGGGCAAGGATGAAGCCAGACATTTTTTAAATTACATTTTAGAATTACTGAGATATTCTTTAATTGTGGAACACAAGTCTATTTCCACCGAAGTAGCAGCTGAGGAAGAAAAAATAATTATCACTTTATCAAAACTTATGAATTTAAAGGGCAGAGAGACAATCTATAAAGCTATTAATCAGGCCTTTTATGAAATTGACAGAAATGGAAACTTAAAATTCATTATAATTAATTTATCTTTGAGCCTTAAAAATAATTTCTTGAGACAGCCTAAGGCTCAATCAAACTAAAATATATATACAAAATGGGATGTGGAAGTTGTGGTACTTCAGGGGGATGTTCTCCCAAAGGGTGCAAAAATAATGGAACTTGTGGAACAAGTGGATGTAATAAATTAAATGTGTACAATTGGCTTAGCGACACTGCTATGCCTGACAATTATAAACCTTTTGATGTTATCGAAATCAGATTTAAAGGAAGCAGAAAGGAATTTTATAGAAATTCTAACAATTTAGAACTTTATACAGGCGATGCAGTAGTTGTTGATTCTGACATGGGATATGATGTTGGTCATGTTTCATTGGCAGGGGAATTGGTTCGTCTTCAATTAAAAAAACGAGGCATCAAAGATAATTCTGATTCTATTAGAACGATTCAGAGAAAAGCACACGACAAGGACATTGAAAAATATCAAGAGGCTAAATACAGAGAAGCCAAAGTATTGGAAAGGGCAAGAACTATTGCCATTCAACTTAAGCTCGAAATGAAACTAAGCGATATTGAAATTCAAGGAGATAATAAAAAAGCAGTCTTCTTTTACACTGCAGAAAGTCGCGTAGATTTTAGAGAATTGATAAAACGATTTGCCGACGAATTCAAGTTACGAATAGAAATGAGACAAATAGGCTACCGCGAGGAAGCTTCTAGACTTGGTGGTATTGGCAGTTGTGGTAGAGAATTGTGTTGCAGCACATGGCTTACCGATTTTAAAATGGTCAACACTTCTGCAGCTCGTTTTCAAAATCTTTCAATTAACATGCTTAAACTGTCTGGTCAATGTGGTAAACTTAAATGCTGTTTAAACTACGAATTGGATACTTACATGGATGCATTGGATGAGTTCCCGAAATCCAAAACAGTAAGATTAGATACTGTAATAGGAACAGCTTACATGATAAAAACAGATATACTAAAACGTTTGACTTGGTTTAGTTACGAAGAAAAAAACTCATGGATTTGTATTCCATTGTCAAAAGTAAATGAATACTTAAAAATGAATGCCAATGGACAAAAAGCACCTGAGTTGGTTGGGGAAATTATTGAACCAAAAACGCAAGAGGATATTGACTCTAAAAACGATGCAAATCTTGATTTAGTAAGTGAAGATATTACCCGTTTAGACCAAAAAGCGAAGAAGAAAAAGAAGAAGAAAAAACCAGCTTTTAATCAGCCAAAGAGCAATTAAAATCGATACCCCACATTGACTCCCAAAACAAAGGTGGGAAATAAAGCTTCCTTTTCAAAGAAAAATCCATTTCTGTATGTATTCTGACGAATATCAATAGGTGTTTCATATCTTGAATAGGTTAAATCTAAACCATATTTTAACTCAAAAAACAAACCATCAATGACATTAAATTGATGAAACCGTTCAAGAGTTAATGCATTTCTTAGCAGTTTAAATCTTCTAACTTCATATTCAAAATATTGACCATTTGTACTCAAACCTGGCATGTTTTTTTGCACTTTCAAGTAACCATCTATATTGGTATGCAAATAATTGTATCCAAAAGAAAAACCAGAAAACCTTGTTAATATTTTTCTATTATAAATAGCGTATTTTAAACCTGTGTAAAGCCCACTAACGCGCCTATTTTCTTGTGTTAGATTTGATCTATAGTTATAACCCAACTCCACTACAACATGGTGGGTTCTATCGAAATCATCAAAAAAATTATAATCATAGGCCCCTTTTATTGTAGGAAGTGTAATTAATGATTGGTCAAAAATATTTAAACTTACTCTGTGCTTATCTCTTAATTCTAACTCACTTTGTGCAACGATACTCTCGACTGACAAAAACAAAGAAACATAAAATAGAATTTTATTAAGCACAAAAAATTAATTTTTACCAATTTTAGAAATGAGTTTTAAATCCAAAGGATTTGTACAATCCAATTGATAAACACCATCTTTGCCTGTCACTGTTAATGAATTACTGTTTTTTATAACATCAAATGCTTCAATTCCAGTAAATTCCTCAACAACTTTTACATTATTGATATTGGAAACATCTAAAACTTTTAAACCAGCATTGCCATCACACAAATACAAATAAGTTCCATCAATTGAAAGCCCTTTAGGATTATTAAAGTTATAAACTTTGAGCAATTGAGGATTATAAATATTAGAAATATCAATCAATTCAAGTTGGTTCACCCCTCTTCCACATTGATTTCCTGTACTTAAAGTCACATAGGCAATATTATCTTGTACCACTACTGGATCACAACTAACGATATGAGAGTATGTACTGATGTAATTAGGAGTACTAGGATTACTAAGCGAATAAATTAACATTCCGTTTTGAGTTCCAAAAAACAGGTATTCTCCATATGGGAATATCGTTTCAACGGCAGTATTATTTAAATCAATAGTTTTTAAAAATAATGGTTTGGAGGCGACACTCACATCATAAACTTGTAAATATTGCTTTTCTACGACATATAAATATTGATTGTAAAAGGCAAATTTAGCCATTGAACCTCCTATGCCGGTGTTGCTTCCGCCATCACTTGAGGAAAGTTCAGAACCATCTTTTTGACAAGAAACAATCAAAAGGATGAATGAGAAGAAGAATAAATATTTTTTCATATTTAATTGATTTATTGATAACATTTAGGTTTTATTAAAGTCGTTGGTTCCCACCCTACTATTATTCCTTTTTGTGGATCGATACATTCAAAATAGGTTTTAATTCCCCAACCTCTCCTTCCAAAATTAAAATTCTGATCAGCACCTGGAAGAGGTGGATAAACACGATTTGTTTTATATCTCATAAAGCTGAGTATATTAATAGAACTTGGCAACATTGAAATATCAATAACCACCAAACCTAAATAAGCATCTGCATACATTACATTATTTTTTATTGAAATATCGTAATTCAATGGAATGTTTATAAAAGCAATAGGAATAGGATTTTGTAGATTGGAGTTATCAAAAACATGGACCCCTTTTCCAAATTCGTTTACAATTAAGTACTGTTTGTAAAGGTATATTTTGCCCGGATTGTTTAAAACACGCGGGGGAGTTAAATAAACAGAATCAATATAATTGGTAGTATCTTTAATGTAAACAGGCTTGAAACCATCTATCACATCGGGCACAGCATTATAATCATCTCTTTGGATGCAACCTATCAAGAATATGGTGCTGACAACGACAATAATAATTCTTTTCACAAGCTTTAATTTTACAAAATATTAGAAATACAAATATATTTAATAATTTGAAATAAAAAATCTGTTTTTTCAAATTAATGTAGCTTATTTTTGCATTTAATAACATGCTAACATTAAATGCTATAAGAACCCAAACAGATGAGGTTATAGAAAGGCTTTCTTTGAGAGGGAAAGACAGAAAAAACGATGTACTTGAAATACTCTCTATTGATGAGCAAAAAAGACAAAAACAAACAGAACTAGAACAAGCTTTAGCAAAAAGTAATCTTTTAGCTAAAGAAATAGGTGAATTATTTAAAAGTGGTGAAGCCGAAAAAGCTAATTTGTTAAAAAATGAATCCCTTGCGCTTAAGGAAACTATCAAAACGTTGGAGTTAGAACAATTAGACCTTGAACAATTGCTAACAGCCAAACTGTATGAACTTCCCAATACACCTAGTACAAAAGTAAAATTAGGGTATGGTGCTGACGACAATGAAACTGTTTACGAATGGGGAAATGACCCAATTTTGCCAGCCAATCCATTGCCACATTGGGAACTAACAGACAAATACAAGTTGGTAGACTTTGAACTTGGCAATAAAATAACTGGCGCTGGATTTCCGGTTTACACTGGAAAAGGAGCAAGACTTCAGCGCGCATTAATTAACTTTTTTTTAGATGAAGCTCTTGCTGCAGGCTATTATGAAATACAACCCCCTATTTTAGTCAACGAAGCCAGTGGCATAGGAACAGGTCAATTACCCGACAAAGAAGGGCAAATGTACCATGCAACCATTGATAATTTATATTGTATTCCTACTGCCGAAGTTCCAATAACTAATATCTATAGAGATGTTCTATTAAAAGAAAACGAATTGCCAATCAAAAATGTTGGCTATACGCCTTGTTTCAGAAGAGAGGCAGGCAGTTATGGTGCACATGTGAGAGGTTTAAACAGACTACATCAATTTGACAAAGTTGAAATTGTTCAAATAGCAAGACCTGACCAAAGTTACGAAATTCTAGAAGAAATGGTTGAACACGTTAAAGGACTGTTAACCAAACTAGGTTTAAAATTCAGAATCTTAAGATTATGTGGCGGTGACATGGGTTTTGCAAGTGCATTAACTTATGACTTTGAGGCTTGGAGTGGAGCACAACAAAAATGGCTCGAGGTTAGCTCGACTTCCAATTTTGAGACTTTTCAGGCCAACCGTTTAAAATGTAGATTTAAAAACAAAGAAGGCAAAAACGAATTAGTTCACACCTTAAATGGCAGTGCTTTGGCTTTACCTAGAATTGTTGCTTCATTGTTAGAAAACAACCAAACAGAGGATGGCATCAACCTTCCAGAATGCCTTCACCCTTACTTAGGTTTCCCAAAAATATAAATCACTATTTTAAGATTCGCCCTCATATCGACTGTACTGTTTTTGAACTTAAATGTATTTGGGCAATTAAACAACTGTGTAAACCCTGCACGTATTCAACCGTTTTACCAATGTAATGATGTTTTTTACAATCCAGTTTGTGGCTGCAACAATGTTACATACAGAAATCAATGTGAAGCACTCAATGTTTATGGGGTAGAGAATTGGTACAGTGGCGTATGTTCTGGAATCCATTTAGACATATACCCCAATCCAGTAGGACCTTCAAGTCCAATTTCTATCAATGTAAGTCATTCTGAATTTATTAATGGCAACCTTGATATAAAAATCATTGACTTATACGGAAAAGTTTGGTATCAAAACATCCTAAACAACGTCAACAGAATTAACTTACAAATAGACTTATCATCCTTAAGAACTGGCATTTACATGGTTTTTGTAACCAGTAGTGTAAGGGCTTTTCAAGTCAAAAAAATATCAAAATATTAAATGAATTTCAAAAAAACAATTTCTCTTTTTACTGGCTTTATAGCTCTTAACATAGTAGCACAAATAAATACTCAGTTGGTAAAAATATACGATACAAAATTAAAAAAAGAAGTAACACTCGATTCAATCGTAAAAAGAATAGCCAATTTTGATGTTGTGTTTTTGGGAGAAGAGCACAATGACTCGGTTGCTCATCTTATTGAATTTCAACTTCTGAAAATGATGCATCAAACATACCCTAACACTAGTTTGTCTATGGAAATGTTTGACAGAGATGTTCAATTGGTGATGAATGAGTATCTTAAAGACATTATAAAAGAAAAACATTTCACTAAAGACGCTAGAGTTTGGTCGAATTACAAAGACTATAGACCCTTGGTAGAGTATTCTAAAACAAATCAAATAGATGTAGTTTGCGCCAATTCACCGACGAGATACACCAATCTTGTTGGCAGAAAAGGACAAGGCGCTTTAAATAACTTGGACAAAAACACCAAACAATACTTCGCACCTATTCCTTACGATACAGCTTCGGGGGCTTATTACAACAAACTTGCTAATTTATTTGGCCATCCGAGTCACACTGTTAAAGACACAAGTACAAAAAAAGCGATGGTTATGCCCAAAATGAATGCCTTTAATATTATTTTAGCTCAATCGTTATGGGATGCGACAATGGCCTATTCTATTGCACAATATCTTAAGACTAACAAAACAAAAAAAGTATTACAAATCAATGGGAGGTTTCATTCCGATGAACATTTTGCTATCGTAACTCAATTAAATAGATACAATAAAAAATTGAAATCTTTGATTATTTCAGTCTCTCCAAGTGAGGATTTTGATTCCCCTGTTTGGTCAGACCATCAACACTTAGGCGATTATATTATTTTAACAAATCCTAGCATAAAACGAACTTTTTAATCTCTAAATTTGTTGAATACAGTATTGCCACCAATTTTACATCATACCAAATATCTACATCCAAATTCCAAAGAATGGGTTACATTTATACATGGAGCGGGTGGAAGTAGTTCTATTTGGTTTAAACAGATAAAGGCGTTCAAAAAACATTTTAACATTCTGCTAATTGATTTAAGAGGTCATGGAAAATCCAAAAAAATAGTTCCTGAAAACATCAAAAAATACACATTTTCATCCATTGGTGACGATGTAATAAATGTATTGGACCATTTAAAAATCCAAAAAAGCCATTTTATAGGCATTTCACTTGGCACAATAATAATAAGAGAATTAAGCGACAGATATCCAGACAGAATAAAGACATTAATATTAGGTGGGGCTGTAATGCACCTAAACTTAAAAAGTAAAATTCTGATGCATACAGGTCATTTTTTACGTTCCATTCTCCCTTATTTAATCCTTTATCGTTTTTTCGCTTTTATAATCATGCCCAAAAAGAACCATAAAACCTCCCGTTTATTGTTCATAGAAGAAGCGAAAAAGTTGTACCAAAAAGAATTCTTAAGATGGTACACTTTAATTGTAGAAGTAAATCCACTTTTAAAACTTTTCAAAATTAATGATTCGGGGAAACCCACGCTTTATATAATGGGAAGTGAGGACCACATGTTTTTGGCTTCAATAAAAAAACTATCGGCGAACCATCAATCTTCACAATTGCAAATTATCCAAAACTGCGGTCATGTTGTAAACATAGAACAACCCGACCATTTCAATGACATAAGCATTAAATTCATTTTAAACAACGCTTAAACAACGTTTAAATTGGGCTATTTTCAACTGTTTCAATAATTTTCCCATCTTTCATTATCAACTTGCGGTCGGCCATATTGGCAAACTCTTCATTGTGAGTTACAATAACAAAACTGTATCCAAAGTCTTTTCTAAGATTAAGAAAAAGCTGATGTAATTCATTGGCATTTTTACTATCTAAATTACCACTAGGCTCATCCGCAAATACTATTTTAGGTTGATTCATAAGTGCTCTTGCAACAGCACATCTTTGTTGTTCTCCACCAGATAATTGAGAAGGTTTGTGGTCAAATCGGTGAGACAAACCCAAATAAGTAAGCAGCTCAATCGCTCTCGGCATTGCATTTTTGAGAGAAATACCACTGATTAGAGCAGGCATACATACATTTTCCACACAAGTAAATTCAGGCAATAATTGATGAAACTGAAAAACAAAACCAATGGTTTTATTTCTAAAATCAGCCAATTGTTTTTGAGAAATATCTTTAATTTGTGTGCCATCATAGAGCACTTCACCCGATGAAGGCGAATCTAATGTCCCCAATATTTGGAGTAAAGTTGTTTTACCGGCCCCAGAATCTCCCACAATAGAAACAATTTCAGAATCATCAATCCTCAAATCGACAGCCTTTAAGACTTCAATACCATTGTAATGCTTTGTAATTCCTCTCGCTTCAATCATGTCATGCGAAAATGGTATATTTTTTTAAATAAATCAAAAACAAAGTGGAGATTTTTTGTAAATTCGCAGCTTTAATAATAATACATTCTTTATTTATCATGAATATACACGAATATCAAGCCAAGCAAATTTTAAAATCTTATGGTGTAGCCATACAAGAGGGCATTGTTGCAGAATCTGCTGAGGCAGCAGTTGAAGCAGCAAAAACAATTCAAACACAATCTGGCTCAGATTGGGTAGTTGTTAAAGCTCAAATACATGCAGGAGGAAGAGGAAAAGGAAAAACAATTAATTCAAATCAAAAAGGTGTTGCAGTTGCAAAAAACCTAGACGACGTTAAAACCATAGCTCAAAACTTAATTGGTGATACTTTAGTAACAATTCAAACAGGAGAAAAAGGAAAACTAGTAAGTAAAGTTTTGGTTGCTCAAGACGTATTTTACCCTGGTGCTAGCGAACCAAAAGAGTATTACATGAGTGTATTGCTTGACCGTGCTACTGGTAAAAACGTAATTATATACACCACAGAAGGTGGAATGGATATTGAGGAAGTTGCAGAACATACTCCAGAAAAAATTCACAGAGAATGGGTTGACCCAACCATTGGTTTCCAAGCATTTCAAGCAAGAAAAATTGCTTTTAACCTTGGTTTATCAGGAACAGCTCAAAAAGAAATGGAAAAATTCGTAACCGCATTATACCGTGCTTACGACGAAACAGACAGTGCAATGTTTGAAATCAATCCAGTCTTAAAGACTTCAGATGATAAAATAATAGCAGTTGATGCTAAAGTTGATTTAGATGAAAATGCATTATACCGTCACAAAGATTACGCATTACTAAGAGATGAAAGCGAAGAAGACCCAACAGAAGTTGAAGCAAAAAAATTCAACCTTAACTATGTAAAATTAGATGGTAACGTTGGATGTATGGTTAACGGCGCAGGTTTAGCAATGGCTACAATGGATATTATTAAATTGAGCGGCGGAGAACCAGCTAACTTTTTGGATGTAGGAGGAACAGCTAATGCAGAAACTGTTGAAGCTGGCTTTAAAATCATATTAAGTGACCCAAATGTAAAAGCTATCTTAATCAATATTTTTGGCGGAATTGTAAGGTGTGACAGAGTTGCACAAGGTGTTGTAGATGCTTACAAAAAACTAGGCAATATCAATGTCCCTATTATTGTTAGGCTTCAAGGAACTAATGCTGTAGAAGCAAAAAAACTAATTGATGAAAGTGGTTTAGAAGTTAAATCTGCTATCTTATTAAAAGAAGCAGCTGAATTAGTTAAAACAGTATTAGCCTAATTAACATCCCTTTATAATATTCAAAAAGCCAATATTTATGTATTGGCTTTTTTTATGCCGTTTATAAAATGTTCACAATTCTCTGTGACAATAATACTAAATAGTGAACAAACTAAACTTAGTTTGTAATAAAAATTATAATAAAATGAGTATCATTTCAGAATTCAAAGAATTTATCAACAAAGGGAATGTTGTTGACTTGGCGGTTGCAGTTATTTTAGGGACTGCTTTTGGTAAAATTGTAACTTCGCTAGTAGATGATGTTATAATGCCTATAATAGCATTAGCGGGAAGCGCCAAAACTATTGAGGAGTTCAAACTAGGCCCATTATACATTGGGAAATTCCTAGGAGCTTCTATCAATTTCTTGATTATTGCTTTTGTTTTATTTATTATTATCAAAGCCTTAAACAAAGCTTCAAGTTTAAAAAAATAACAACTTTTATTAACCTATAAAATGCCAAACATTACGTTTGGCATTTTTTTATTGAAATTTTCAAAAGATGCACATTAAAAACGTATTGATGATTGCTTTATTTTGTTTGAGTGGACTCCAAATTAAAGCACAAGATGATGAATTAAAGAAAAAAGCAGCGGAAAAAGCAGCACTAAAAAACATAAAAGATACAGGATGGATTAAAGGCGGCTTTTTTAGCACGAATATCTCCAATACTACCTTTTCAAATTGGTCGCAAGGAGGCACAAACAACACTGGATTGATATCAAATGCCAATTTATTTGCAATTTATCATCCTGCAAACGACAAATATATTTGGGAGAACTATCTTGAATTAGCTTATGGGGTGATTAGAAATGGTGAATCAACCATTGATGACCCTTCAAATCCAGGCACAAGAGTAAAAAATCCATTTGTAAAAAACGAGGACAAACTTATCTTCCTCTCAAAATACGGCAGAAAAATCAATGAAAAATTAAACTATTCAGCACTGATGAGTTTGAATACTCAATTATTCCCCGGTTGGGCTCCAGATGACGTACTAAGAAGAAACAACCACGTTTCAAATTTTTTAGCACAAGGATTTGGGTTCCTTTCTGTGGGTTTTGATTACAAGCCAAAGACCTATTTCTCTATTTACGCCTCTCCTGTAACTGCCAAATATACCATTGTAAGAGAACAAAGACTTGCCGACTCTGGATTATATGGCATGGAAAAAGCTGTTTTTGATACTGCAGGTACAAAAATTAAAAATGGTCAAACTTTTAGAAATGAGATTGGTTGGTACATCAATATTTCAATAAATAGAGATATTGCTAAAAACATCAATTATCAAACCAGGTTGGAGTTGTTTCAAAACTACAAAACAATGCAATTTATAAAAATGGACAGAAATTGGCAAAATACTATCAATATGAAAGTCAACAAATATGTTACAGTTTCATTAATAAATCAATTGATTTGGGATTGGGACGTGGATGTAAATACTACTTTAGAAGGGGTTCAAAGAAAAGTTCAAATAAAAAACTTTTTTGGAGTAGGATTCTCTGCAAAATTTGGCGATAAGTTGTTATAAATGTTTATCTTTGAATTAACATTACAATATAATGTTCATTAATGTCAAAGTTAGAAATAAACGCAATCAATCCTGATGAAAAAAAACTGAAAATTGCGGCTGAAATACTCAGCAGTAATAAACTCTTAATTTGTCCAACAGACTCGTATTATGCTATTGTGTGTTTACTTTCCAACAAAAACGGGATTGAACAAATTTGTAAAATTGTAGGCAAAAAACCTGAAAAGGCAAACTTGTCTATTTTATGCTTTAGTCTCAAAAATATCAGTGATTTCACTTTACAATTTAGTAAAAGTATTTACAAAATTTTAAATAAAAACTTACCTGGGCCTTATACTTTTATTATGAGAGCCAATAACAAGGTTCCTAAACTGTTTTTAAACAAAAAGAAGACCATTGGTATTAGGGTTACCTCGAATAAAATTACCGAAAAATTAATAGAAATGGTCAACGAACCCTTGGTTTGTTCATCCATTCCTCTCAATGAAGAATCGGAATACGAGCACCACATTGACGAAATTTTGGCATTGTATAGCAACAAAGTTGAGCTTATTATAGACGGTGGAGACTGTCCAAACAAAGGTTCTGCCGTAATAGACTGTACTGGAGAGGAACCTGAGTTGATAAGAGAGGGTTATTTACCGCTAATCATTTAAGATTGGACTCAAATATTTCAAAAAAATAAAAAAAAAGTGTATAATTGCATTGAGTTTTAAAAAACAAAAGCAAACGATTAGTCATGTCTAACGATATATCCATAAAAGTAAACATTGGTGATAGGATGTATCCACTTAGAATAAAAGCAAATGAAGAAGAAAATGTGAGGAAAGCTGCCAAATTATTAAATGAAAAAATGGCATTTTTTAACGCAAATTTTTCTATTAAAGATAAAATAGATGGTTTGGCAATGGCAGCATTGGAGTATGCTGTAGACACATTGAACAAACCAAATACAACAAAAGAAACAGTATCAGTTGAAATTGATTTATCACCCATTGAAAATCAAATTACTGAAATTGAATCAATCTTAAGCTAAAACTAATTATTGTTTTTTTTATTTTAAGCTCACCTTAAATAAAAAAACAAAATGGATATCATTTACATTATCATCTCTCTCATTGTAGGACTTGCCATTGGCATACTAATAGGCTTACCTATCCTCAAAAAACAACAACAAGCTCAAGCTAATATTTTAATTGATGAAGCTAAAAACAAAGCCGAGTCAATTAAACAAAGTAAAATGTTAGAGGCTAAAGAAAAGTTTCTTAATCTTAAATCTGAGCATGAAAAAGAAGTACAAAGAAAAAATTCTGAATTAGACAAAGAAATTCAAAGAAGAACAGCTGAAATTCAAGTTTCCGAAAATCGAATTAAACAAAAAGAACAATCGCTTGAAGACAGAATCAAAGCTTACAAACTTAAAGAAGACGAATTAGAAAAAACTAAAGTCAAAATCCAAAACCAACAAAATGGACTTGCTCGTAAAGAACAAGAAGTAGAACAAGCCAGACAAGAGCAAATAAAATTGTTAGAAAAAGTGGCTAGTTTATCTGTGGAAGAGGCAAAAGCACAAATGATTGAAGCGGTTAAAGCTGAAGCTCATACGGATGCTATTTCACAATCAAAAATCATCATTGAGGAAGCTAAACTGAATGCGACCAAAGACGCTAAAAGATTAGTTTTACAAACCATTCAAAGAACTGCTGCAGAAACTGCCATTGAAAATACTGTTACAGTTTTCAATTTAGAAAACGATGATGTTAAAGGTAGAATTATCGGTAGAGAAGGAAGAAACATTAGAGCTTTAGAAGCTGCAACAGGCATTGAAATTATTGTTGACGACACCCCTGAAGCAATTGTATTATCTGGATTTGACCCAGTAAGAAGAGAAATTGCGCGTTTATCATTACACCGTTTAGTTGCAGATGGTAGAATTCACCCTGCAAGAATTGAAGAGGTTGTTGAAAAAACAAAAAAAGACATAGAACAAGAAATTATTGAAATTGGACAACGTACTGTTATAGACCTTGGAATTAACGGCTTACACCCAGAATTGATAAGAATAGTGGGCAGAATGAGATACCGTTCTTCTTATGGTCAAAACTTACTTAAACACAGTCGTGAGGTTGCCAATTTGTGTGCAACTATGGCCACAGAATTAGGATTAAATGCTAAGTTAGCTAAAAGAGCCGGATTATTACACGATATTGGAAAAGTACCTGAGGATGATGCTGAAACTCCACACGCTTTGTTAGGTATGAAATGGGCCGAAAAATATGGCGAACATCCTGAAGTTGTAAATGCTATAGGAGCTCACCATGATGAAATAGAAATGACTAGTATGCTCTCTCCTATTATCCAAGCTTGTGATGCTATCAGCGGATCTCGACCAGGCGCAAGAAGAGAAGATACCGAGAATTATATTAAACGATTAAAAGACCTTGAAGCATTAGCTATGAGTTTCAAAGGAGTTGAAAAAGCGTTTGCTATTCAAGCCGGAAGAGAATTAAGAGTAATGGTAGACAGTGAAAGAGCAACAGACAATGAAGCAGACAATCTAAGCTTCGAAATTTCACAAAAAATCATGAAAGAAATGATTTATCCTGGTCAAATCAAAATCACTGTTATTCGCGAAAAAAGAGCCGTAAATTTCGCAAAATAAACAGACAGCCATGTCTAATACTCTTGGCAATTTATTAAAAATCACATCCTTTGGAGAGTCACACGGGCCTTCAATAGGAGTTGTCATTGATGGATTGCCAAGTAATTTCGAAATTGACATAAATTATATTCAAAAAGAATTAAACAGAAGAAAACCAGGTCAGTCTTCGATTTCTACAACAAGGCAAGAAGATGATAATTTTGAAATTATTTCTGGTGTTTTCGAAAATAAATCAACAGGAAGCCCTATAACGATTCTCATTCCTAATAAAGATTCTAAAAGTGCTGACTATTCCTCTTTAAAAGAAATATACAGACCTGGGCATGCGGACAAAGTTTATCAGCACAAATATGGGCACCGCGACTATAGAGGTGGCGGCAGAAGTAGTGCTAGAATAACAGCAGCTTGGGTTGCAGCAGGAGCAATTGCCAAACAATATTTAGAAAAAAAATTCGCCATTAAAACAGAGGCCATTGTAAGTTCTATTAAAGACATCCATTTAACGTCTCCATTTGAACTAAGCAATTGGGAACTTGCCGAAACAAACATTGTGAGGTGCCCAAATGAATCTATCGCTTCAAAAATGATTCAATTAATAAGCGAAACAAGAGAAAATGGGGATTCATTAGGAGGAATTATTTCCGCAAGGATAAGTAATATTCCAATTGGCATAGGAGAACCTGTTTTCGGTAAATTAAATGCAGAATTAGCACATGCATTGTTTTCAATAAATGCAGTTAAAGGCGTAGAGTTTGGTTCAGGTTTTAAATCCACACTTCTTTATGGAAACGAAAACAACGACCATCCCGACAGTGTAAAAAACAACGACGGAGGTATTACAGGCGGTATTTCTAATGGAAAAGCAGTTGAAATTTCCATTGCTTTTAAACCAACCTCAAGTATTTCCAAAGAACAAAATGTAGAAAACATTAACAACGAAATTGTTCCTTTTTCTATTACCGGCAGACACGACCCTTGTGTATTACCAAGGGCTGTCCCAATTGTTGAGTCAATTGTTGCCCTAGTGGTTCTCGACCAAATTTTAATAAACTTAAAGAATTTGCAACTTAAATGACACAAATATGACAGTATATTTCGTTTATTTGCAGTCTAACATAAAAGAAAAGATATTTCACACAAAGTCAAAATGAAAAAAAATTACCTATTTTACCTTCTTGTATTTATTGTAAGCATTACCAATGTAAACTCTCAGTGTTTAACCGATCAGTATTATCAAAATGCAATCAAACAAAACCCCAACATCATTAAAGAAACCAATGACTTTTTCAGTCAATTAAATCCTATTGGGCAAAAAAGAGCTACCAAATATATTATTCCTGTTGTTTTTCATGTTATTCACACCAATGGTCCTGAAAATATTTCACTTGAACAAATTGAAGACCAAATACGAATTTTGAATGAAGACTTCAGTTTTACAAATACTAATAAATCTAACATAAGGGCACCTTTTTTAAATGTAGCGACCGACTGTGAATTTGAATTTAGATTAGCCAAAGTTGACCCACAAGGCAATTGCACCAATGGTGTTAACAGAATTTTTAATGCTGCTCACGTAGAAGCTAGAGACAATGTAAAGTTTTTACCTGGAGCTTCTTGGAACAACCGTTACTATCTGAACATTTGGGTTGTTAGTTCTATCGAAACAAGCGGAGAAGGCACCACATTGGGTTACGCTTACTTGCCGTATTCTTCTAACATTAACAACTTCAGTACACTTGACGGTATAGTGATTCGTTCAGATTATGTTGGTACAATTGGAACAGGTTCTGTTTCGGGTGCAGGAAGAACATTAACCCACGAAGTTGGGCATTATTTAGGTTTATTACATACCTTTCAGGATGGCTGTAATGGTGTGGGATCAAATGCTGGTGACAGATGTGCTGACACGCCACCTGTTGCAGGAACTTTTACCAATGCCAATTGCCCTGCTAATAACAATTCTTGTACCAATGACAATCCAAATTTAATTGACCAATGGGAAAATTATATGGATTATTCTAGAGGAACTTGTCAAAGCATGTTTACTCAAAACCAAAAAAACATTATGCACAATGTAATGGAGCAATTTTCTTTTAGAAAAAACTTAAGTTCTAGTAACAATTTAATATTAACAGGAATAAACAATGCAAATTCTGCACCTGTCGCTTTCTTTAGCAGCACCAAAAGAACAGTCTGTGTAAATGAGAATATTCAATTTTTTGACAACTCATGTAAAGCACAAGTAACCTCTAGACAATGGACTTTTACTGGCGCAAATACATTGGGCACTAATATTCAAAATCCTGTTGTAAAATACAATCAACCAGGCAAATACAAAGTAAGTTTAATGGTTGGAAATTCAAATGGGAACAACACATTAAGTGTTGAAGAATACATAACAGTTTTACCAAGTGTTGCGTTGGACAAACCTTCTGTAAGACAAGATTTTGAATCAAGCACTTGGAATGCCGGAACAGGATGGTCAATCCTAGACCAAGGCACTCTCAAATTCACTCAAGAAACCACAACTGGATACAGCGGAACTAATTCATTGGTTGCACCAATCCGAAACGGAAGTCCAATAGGTCAACGTTTCCAAATAGTAACTCCTTCGGTAGACTTACGACCAACTGCAGGTAAAAATCCAAAACTTTCAATGATGATAGGTTATTTAAGACAAAGCGCCTCTTCAAGTGAAGGAATAAGACTGTATTATTCTAGAAATTGCGACAACAGTTGGACTCAATTCTTATACAGAAATGCCTTTACATTGGCCTATGAATCTACTAATTACCAAACTGGTTTCAAGCCATCGGCAACCAATCATTGGAAATTACTAACTCAAAGTTTAAATCAATTTCAAAACGACAGTAATATTCAATTCATGATTGAAGTAGAGAGTGGTGCAGGCAACAATGTTTACATTGATGACATAAATATTGGCATCTATAACACTAACATTAGCCGTATTGACCAAATGATTCAACTAAATGTATATCCTAATCCTAGTCAGGATGAAATAAACATTGAATATGAAAATATAAATGGCGAAACAGCTGTTTGGTTAGAAAATATAGAGGGCAAAAAAATTGCAGAAATATTACCTATAACCACACAAACTGGCAAAATTGAATTAAAATATAGAAAAGGAGACAACCTCAACAACGGAATATATTTATTAAAAATCAAATCGAATGAACAAATTGTAAATAAAAAGGTCATATTTGCAAATTGATTTAATTAGAATGGCAAAAAACTTAGTAATAGTAGAATCTCCCGCAAAAGCAAAGACAATAGAAAAATTCCTTGGAAGTGATTATATTGTAAAATCTAGCTTTGGTCACATCAGGGATCTGGACAAAGGAGATAGTGCAATTGATGTTGAGAATAATTTTAAGCCCAACTATATAATCTCTCCTGACAAGGCTAAAGTTGTTTCTGAGTTAAAAAAACTAGCTAAGGAATCTGAAATGGTTTGGTTGGCTTCGGATGAGGACCGCGAAGGGGAAGCTATTTCTTGGCACCTATTTGAGGTTTTGGGACTTAAAGAAACCAATACCAAAAGAATTGTCTTTCATGAAATTACCAAACCAGCTATTGAAAATGCGATTTTAAATCCTCGAAAAATTGACAAAGATTTAGTAGATGCACAACAAGCTAGAAGGGTATTAGACCGATTAGTAGGTTTTGAACTTTCCCCAGTTTTATGGCGTAAAGTTAAACCATCACTAAGTGCAGGAAGAGTTCAGTCTGTTGCTGTAAAGCTGGTTGTTGAAAGAGAAAGAGAAATCAATAATTTCAACAGTCATTCTAACTTTAGAATTTCGGCAATTTTCAAACCAGAAAGTGGCAAAAAAACAGTTAAAGCTGAATTAAACAAGAGATTTGAAAAAGAAGAAGATGCTTTAAAACTATTACAACTTTCTGCCAATACAAATTTCTTGGTAGACAATATTGAAGTAAAACCTTCACAACGTAAACCGGCAGCACCATTTACAACAAGTACACTTCAACAAGAGGCTAGTAGAAAATTGGGATATCCAGTTGCAAAAACAATGTTATTAGCTCAAAAGCTTTATGAAGCGGGTCACATTACCTACATGAGAACGGACTCTGTGAACTTATCTAAATTAGCAATTGCTGCTGCTGCAACTGAAATAAAGCGCAACTATGGTGATAAATATAGTCATCCTAGAGTTTATACTACCAAAAGTGCAAGTGCTCAAGAGGCTCACGAAGCGATTAGACCAACCTATTTTGAAAACTCCAATCCTTCTTCCGATGCACAAGAAAACAAATTGTACGATTTAATTTGGAAAAGAACGGTAGCCAGTCAAATGGCTGATGCAGAAATTGAACGCACAATTGTCGACATCAAAACCCCTTCATACCAAGAAATCTTTAGAGCAGAAGGTGAAGTTATTAAGTTTGATGGATTCTTAAAAGTATATCTTGAAAGTAATGATGATGACGATGATGATGAAAACAAGAACTTATTACCGCCACTCAAAGTTAACGAATCACTTGAGTTGGAAGAAATGATTTCTGAAGAAAAATACACCAGACCTTCCCCAAGATATACAGAAGCAAGTTTAGTAAAAAAACTAGAAGAATTAGGAATTGGAAGACCATCAACCTACGCTCCTACTATCTCTACTGTTCAAAAAAGAGGTTATGTAATCAAAGAAACCAGAGATGGTTTTAAAAGAAATGTTAGAAATGCTAAATTAAAAGGTGGCGTTATCTCTCAAAAAACCGAAAGTGAAAATTTTGGAGCAGAAAAAAGCAAACTATTCCCTACCGATATTGGGACTGTTGTTACCGATTTCTTGAATGAACATTTCAAACAAATTATGGATTACAATTTTACTGCTAAAGTTGAGAAAGAATTTGATGACATAGCGCATGGGATGATAAGTTGGACTAAAATGATTGATACATTTTACAAACCTTTTCATAAAGAAGTTGATATAACCCTAGCAAATGCTGACAGAGCTAAAGGTGAAAAACTATTAGGCACCGATCCAAATACAGGAAAGCCCATGTCTGTTAGAGTTGGAAGGTTTGGGCCACTGGTTCAAATTGGCGATAATGACGATGAAGAAAAGAAATATGCTAGTTTAAGACCTGGGCAATCAATTGAAACTATAACTATCGAAGAAGCTCTTGATTTATTTAAACTACCAAGGGCTTTAGGTGAGTATAATAATCAAAAAATTACTGCTGCAATTGGTCGATTTGGCCCTTATGTTAAATATGGAAGTTTATTCGCTTCGGTTCCTAAAGACCGAGATATATTTGAATTAACTCTACCTGAAGCAATTGAATTGATAGAAGCAAAACTTAAAGCAGAATCAGAAAAATTATTAAGAACATTTTCCGAAGATGCTAATCTTGAAATATTAAAAGGCAAATGGGGTCCTTACATTTCTTATAAAAAATCAAACTTTAAATTACCTAAGGATACGAATATTACAGAAATTAGTTTTGATGAAATAATGAAAATTATTGATGCTCAAGATACCAAAGGAGTTACAAAGGGTAAAGCTGGAGTTGAACCAAAGGCTAAAGCAAAAGCAAAACCAAAGGCTAAAGCCAAGGCAAAAGCGAAAAGCAAATCTAAATAAGATGAGTTTAGATACATCTAAAATCAAAGCTTTAATAAGCTTATTGGAAGATGATGACCGTTTAATTTGGGAATCAGCATTTGAAGAATTAAGCAAAACTGATTACTCAAAAATAGATGAATTAAATGAAATTGCATTAGAACAAGACATTGTTGATGACAATTACAACACTAGGTATCAGTTGGTCATTAAAAGAATACGCTACAATCATATTAAAGAGCTGTTTCTTGATTGGAAGAACAATCATCAAGACAACTTACTAAAAGCTATTACATATACTTGCTTTATTAAATATGAAGAAATAACTGAAGAGGAACTTAATCAACAAATTGAGAAATTGAGATTAGATGCATGGCTTGAGTTCCATTATGATTTAACATCGTTTGAAAAGGTAAAAATCATTAATTACATATTATTCCAATTGCATGGTTTTAAAGGGAATGAATCTGACTTTCTTAACCCAAACAATTCATTTATAAACAAGGTTATTGAAGAAAAAACAGGAAATCCTATATCATTGTCAATTCTTTATTTATTGGTAGCACAAAGATTAAAACTACCAATCTATGGCGTAAATCTTCCTAATCATTTTATTTTAACATACACCGATGTTGAGGGGGATTCAACGACAGATAATTTCAAAAATATTGGGAATCAATCCGAACCTATTGGGAAACCGTTATTTTATATTAATGCTTTTAATGGAGGAGGTGTTTTTAATCATGAACAGTTGTTTCACATCATTAAAAAAATGAATTTAGAACCAAAGTCAGAGTATTTATTACCTTGCAATAATTACCAAATCGTTCTTAGAGTTCTTAAAAACATTTCAAATGCTTATAGATTTCATAAAAATGAAGACTATAAATTGATGGATGAATTGATAGAAGCTTTTGAAAATTAAAATTTAATTTCCTTGGGAACAAAATGGCTGTAGTCACCTTTATTGACTATTATATCGCGAACGATAGTGCTACTAATATTGAAAGTGGCAGGACTAGATAAAAGGAAAACAGTTTCTATTTGAGGATTCATTTCTTTATTGGCAAATGCAATTCCTTTTTCATATTCAAAATCTGAGCATGAGCGCAAACCTCTTAACAAATAATTTGCACCAATTTTTTGGCAAAAATCAATTGTTAATCCATCATAAATCATAACTTCTACAGCAGGAAAATCTTTAAAAACATCTTCAATCCACTGTTTTCTAATTTCAATATCGAACAAATACTTTTTTTGCGAATTTCTTCCTATTGCAACAATTACTTTATCAAAAACCGACAATCCTTTTGTAATTATTTCAACATGACCTTTAGTGAGTGGGTCGAATGAACCAGGGAAAAGTGCAATCTTCATCATTCAAAATTAGTGATATTTATAGAAACTTAAGCAAGTATCTCCAATTTCTTTTTTAAACAGGAGCATTTCTTCCTTTAATTTCACACGGATAGGGTGTTCTATTATCACTATTAATATTTTGCTATATTGGGTACCAACAGAATGAAGTTGCTGCTGTAAATCATGAATTTGAGGGTATAAATAGGGTGGGTCAGCAAAAATCACATCATAATCCAATTGAATTGATTGAACAAATTTAAGAGCATCTTGTCTTACAAAATTCCAATTAGTAACTTTTAACTCTTTCATTACAGATTGGATATAGAATTGATTTCGTTTATCTACATCAACACTAGTCACATTAACAGCACCTCTTGATAAAAACTCGAGTCCAATATTACCTGTGCCTGCGAATAGGTCTAAAACCTTTAATTCAGTAAAATCGACTAAATTGGAAAGCAAATCGAAAAGCTGTTCCTTTACACGTTCAGTTGTTGGACGAGTATTATCGCCTTTGTAAGGTTTAAATGAGTAATTTTTAAAGAGGCCTTGAATAATTCTCATTTTAGAAAGCAATCTAACAAGAACAACTTTTCTCTTAACAAAGGATAATCTTCAACTACAAGATTGGATTTCAGAATTTCGACTTCCTCAAAATAAGATTCAAGAATTTGAATTAATTCAGGATATTTTAAATAAAAATTGACTCCTATTCCCAATTTTAAGTTAGCGGTATCACAGTTGTTAACTTTTAGCATATTGAACATAAAATACCAAAATTCATCAAAAGTTTGGCAAGACTCAAAGTGTGAAAATTGAATTTGATTATGGTTGTATAAAACAAACAAAATCTTAGAGTCGATAAAATCAATGTAAAGAGTGTTTTTTGAACCTGAATTTAGAATTTCTTTAGAATAAAGAGAAAGAATAGGAGGGTTTGAACTGGTTGAGATATTAACAGTATGATAGATAAAAGTATCAACTAAATCTGTTTTAAAAAAAAGGTGATCACTAGGGATGGTAATAGATGATTGGGTTATGAATTCAATTTTAGAATAGTTTTCAAATTGAAACCAATTGTCAATTTTATAAGAATTTAAATCACAGATTTTAACAGCAATTAACTTTTTATTATTCAAGTCAACTAAAGACAGTACACAAGAATCCAATAACTCATAAAAAACCAAAGACACTTGAGACAACTCAAATTCTTTCGAGAACACATCTTCAAAAAAGATATGTTTTTTATTTCCAGTTTCCTGAAGTAACTGCATTATTCATGTCCCCTACTCTGAGTGCTTTACCTACTTTACTAAAAGGATATGGGTCTTCGATTTCAAAAACCGGCACTGTTACATTATTTTGCAATATAGTACCTGCATTAATCTTAAATACAGCAGTATCAGATGGTGGAACTAATTTATATTTTTGAATATTGAATCCATCAGGATTTGCACCAAATAATTCATGAATTGGATGGATATATAAAGTATCAATTTTAGCATTAAATACTTCACCATCAACTTCACCAACTTGTTTTAGTTTAAAGTATTTTCCATTTTGCATAAAGCCAAATAATTCGTCAAAATTCTTAGCAAATCCGCCATTAATATCTCTGTACATTAATTGCATTTTACGCAATGTATCCAAACGGCCAATGACCATTTCATTAACCATAGCAACTTCTTTATTGTATTTAATTTCTTTGTTAACTGAATTAAAGGCTAAATAGCCTACTATACTAGCAACAACAACAAGAAAAACCATTAAACTATTTTTATTCATAACGATATTGCAATATTAATGAATATTTGTTAATTTTATATAAAAAAAGCCTTACTAATTAGTAAGGCTTTTTATTGTTTTAATTAAATTAAAGTAAGGAATTATTTTTTAGCAACTAAAGCTATTTTAATACTGATAAAATCTTTGATTGCTTTGTCTTTCAATTTAGCTTTCAAGTTAGGAAATGCAGTTATAGAGCTGTAAGTAATACCCCAATCTAAACGATTAATTACAACAGAACCAGTCGCATTTAATACATCATTTTCGATACTAACTTTTGCAGGAATAGTAATATTTTTTGTTTGACCTTTTAAAGTTAAATTACCAGAGATGTTATGAGTATTACCATTACTATCGTTTTGAAGTATTTCAATATTAGTGATATCAAACTGTCCTGTAGGATATTTTTTTGTATCAAAGAAATCTGTATCATTTAAGTGACCAACTAAATAACCTCTTTTTACAGAATCAGTTAAATCTAAGTCATTAATTGACAACATATTAATTGTAAAAGACCCAGAAACAATATTACCTTCTTTAACATTTAAAGAACCATCTTGAATATTGATTGTACCATTGTGACCACCTGACAAAGAATTTCCTTCCCAATTAAGAACAGATTGTGAAATGTCAACCTTGTAAGAATCGCCTAAAGAGTCTGTAAGTACTGTTTGAGCTTCTTGTGTTTCAGTAGCAGTTTGGTTAGAACATGATGCTGCAAAAATAACAGCGGCAATTGATATATATAATAATTTCATGGTAACAAAGATGCAAATAGATATTCGTTACAACAAATATCTATTTCCTATCCAGATATAACGTTTATTTATAAAGTCTGCATTTGTAAAGGTTGCATTTCCTGCAGGATTACCACCAGAAACGTGTAAATCACTAAATGCTGCATGTTGATTTACAAATGCTGCTCCTGTAAAATTAAATGAAACGGGAACAAAAACACTATTCATTTCGTCTTCAATTTCTTTCATTTTAGCTTCATTAGTTGTGTAAGCTAAACAGGTAATAGCGCCATGTTCTTCACCCGATGATTTCATTAATTTTAATGACTCATCATAGTTATTTGTTTTAATTATAAAAGACAAAGGGCCAAAACATTCTTCCATATAACCTTGTGATGCATTAGCATCAATAACCATTATCTGAGGTAAAGCGATTCTAGCATCGTTAAATTCGTCATTTGTCACCTGTAATTTAACTTCAATATGTTTTGCGTTACTTCCCAATTCATTAACCTTATTATTAATTCTTTCAATTGTAAATTGATTTTGAATGGCCCCTAATGTTGGTGCAGCTGCTTTAGGATTTCCTAGCAAATTAGACAAAGCATTGTGTAATCCTGTAACGCACTCATCAAAACTTAAAGGACCGTTATTAGTTTGGATTCCTTCTTTTGATATATAAATATTTTGTGGAGCGGTACACATTTGACCTGAGTATAAGGAGATAGAAAAGGCTATATTTTGGAAAACCTTATCTGCATCATTAACACTATCTAACAATACAGAGTTAATACCTGCTTTTTCTGTAAAACAAACTTTACCTAAACTTTCGATATAGTTACCAAAAGAAGACCCACCTGTATAATCTATAAGTTTGATACTAGGATGTTCTGCTAATATTTTAGTAATTGGATTATCAAATGAATCAATTGCCATTGTTACAACATCCGGATTAAGATTGTTTTCAATAAGAACTTTTCTTAATTCTTCAACAAAAATAGCAATTGGGTATACTGATTTTGGATGTGGTTTAACTATGACTGTATTACCTGTAATTAAACTTGCGTATAAACCAGGAACAGTATTCCAAGTTGGGAAAGTTGAGCAACCAATAACCAAAGAAATTCCTTTTGGAATCGGTTTATAATTTTTTTGTAAAGTCAAATCAAATTTACCAAGATTTTTGGTCCAATCAATTTGTTTAGGGTAATAATTAAGTTGTTCGTAACCTGCCACCAAAACTTCTAAAGCTCTGTCACAGGCGTGCGGTCCTGAGGCTTGAAAACTCATCAGAAAACTTTGTCCTGTGGTATGCATTGTCGCATAAGCCAATTCAAAGAAACGTTTACTTACATTTTCTAGTGATTGTGTTAAAATAGAATATTTAGTTTCGATATCAATATTTCGCCATTGATTGAAAGCGACAGATGATCTTTCTATTAAATCATTCGCATTTAATTTAGGATAATGAATACCTAAACCTGTTAACATATAAGGGGAAACCTCTTCACCATAAAAATCGGAAGTTGTATCATTAATAAGGAAGTTATAATTAGAATTAAGTTTAGTTTGAAAATCTAATAAACCTTCACTTTGAGCGGTTTCAGGATATGCTTTTGGATTTTCGTTATACTGAGCAAAGTAGAGACGATTTTTGTTTGCATTGATTAATTGTTGCACATTATTCATAGCGCAAATATGCTTAAAAAAACTCAGAAAAAGAAGAGAGAAACGTTCAAAAAAAAACCCCGCTGAATAGCGGGGTTAATTGTAATAATTTTGGCAACGACATACTTTCCCTGTTTTAACACAAGTATCATCTGCGATATGGGGCTTAACTTCTCTGTTCGGTATGGGAAGAGGTGAACACCCACTCTATAGT
>JACCDH010521496.1_pt1 | contig 92964 bp, 71 predicted proteins | sample 7442481 | NCBI WGS metagenome assembly JACCDH01 (sample SAMN15323433, study PRJNA562643) | freshwater metagenome | isolation source: river surface water | place: USA:Blue River Watershed | collected 2017-08-15 | reverse complement strand
GTGCCGATGAAGCTGGCCCAGAGCACGGCCGCAGGCAGGGCGTTGGTGGCGGGGTTGGCCACTGCAAAGGCCAAGGGGATGGCGGCATAAAACAAAAAGTCCAGCGCTATGACCAGGAAGCCGCCCGCGTCGGTGGGCTGGGTCAGGCGGGCCACGCTGCCGTCCAGGCCGTCGAGCAAGCGCGAGGCTAGCAGCAGCGCCAAGCCCCACCACCACGCTTGCAGCGCAATGGCCACGGCGGCGGCCATGCCGATGGCAAAGCCCAGCCAGGTGAGCGCGTCGGCGCTGACGCCGGCGCGCACCAAGCCGCGTGCGGCGGCGTTGAGCGCGGGGCGCAAGAGGGTTTGGGCGTGGCGGTCAAACATGGTGGTCAAACATGGGTTGGGCTTTCTTCGGTGGCGCGCAAGTGCACCACGCGCTGCGGGTCGGCCACGTCTTGTTCGTCGTGCGTGACCAGCACCACTGGGATGCGCCGCTCGCGCACATGCGCAAACACCCACGGGCGTAGCTGGGCGCGCAAGGCGGCGTCGAGTTTGGAAAACGGCTCGTCGAGCAAAAGCGCTTGCGGCTCGGCCAACAAAGCGCGCATGAGCGCCACACGCGCACGTTGCCCGCCGGAGAGCGTGGACGGATCACGCTCGCCCATGCCAGTCAGTTCGGCTTCTTGCAGCGCTTGTTGCACGCGGGCTTGGCGCTGCGCGGTGCTGCCATTGGAGGGCACGGCAAACAGCAGGTTCTCGGCCACCGTCATGTGCGGGAAGAGCAAGGCGTCTTGAAACACCAGGCCCACGCCGCGTTGGTGCGTGGGCAGGGTAGAGAGTTCGCGGCCATTGAGTTGCAACGAGCCTTGCAACTGCAGTGGCTGCAGGCCTTCGGACACACTGACCAGCGTGCCCGCTATTGCCGCCAGCACGGAGCTTTTGCCGCAGCCGCTCGGGCCCATGAGCGTGAGAATCTCGCCGGGCGGCACGGCTAGGCGCAGGCCGCTCACCAGCGCGTGTCGCTCGCTGCCCAAGCGTTCGATGTGAACGTGCAGACCATCGTGCAGGGCATCCTGTGGGTTGTCGGTCATGGAGTGGCTTTCATGGGGGCGATCTTCTCAAATCGGCGCGGCCTGCCCAGCCACGCGGCCAGCGCAAAGGCGGCGATGGGCAAGAGCATTTGCAGCGCGGCGTAGGCGCTCATGAGCGAGCGTTGCGAGCCTGCGGCCAAGGTGACGGCTTCGGTGGTGACGGTGGCATAGCGGCCCGCGCCCACGTACAGCGTGGGCAGGTATTGCGCCACGCTGACCGCAAAGCCCACGGCCCAAGCCGAGGCGATGGCGCGTTTCAGCAGCGGCCACTTGACGCGCCACAGATACTCCCAGCGGCTGTGGCCCAAGCTGGCCACCAGCGCGGATTGGCGCGGGTCCACCGCTTGGTAGGCGGGCACCAGCGCCAACAACACAAAGGGCAAAACCATGACCGCGTGCGCCAGGCTCAGGCCCAGCCACTGGCCTTCCCACCGCACGTGCAACGCCAAGCTGTACAAGCCCACCATCCACAACACCGAGGGCAGCACCATGGGCAACAAGAGCCAGGGTTGGGCCGCGCGTTGCCAGCGGCGCGGCGCGAGTTCCAACCAAGCCACGGCCCACACCACACACACACTGGCCGAGGCCACGCCCAAACCCAGCGTGGTCCACACCGTGCTGGCGCTGCCCACCACCTGTTGCCAAGCGTTCAGCGTGATCAGCTCGGGCCACACGCGCGGAAACGGCCACACGCCCGAAACACTGCCCACGGCCAGCGCGAACCACACGGCCGCGTACACCAGCCCCAACACCACGCCGCCGTTGAGCCCGCGCACCGAAGCACCCCATCGCGCCCACGCCACACCCGCGCGGCTGGTCCATGGGCGCAGCACCACCGCTGCCGCCGCACCCGCGCCCACGCTGAGCGTCAGCCACACGGCCGCGGCCACGCCTTGGGCATGGATGGCGGTGTCGGCGTCGGACAACCATTGCCACGCCACCAGCGCCAGCGTGGGCGGTGAGGCCGGGCCGATGATCAGCGCCATGTCCACCACCGTCAGCCCATAGGCCAAAACGGCCAACATCGGCCAGCGCAAACGCGGCGCGAGCTGCGGCCACACCACGTGGGCAAAGGTGTGGGCGGGCGTGTGTCCCAAGGTTTGCGCCAAGGCGTATTCGGCTTGCCAGCGGCGGCGCAGGTCTTCGCGTTGCAGCTGCGTGGCCGCGACCCACAACACAAAAGGCACTTCTTTGAGCCACAGCGCCAGGATCAAACCCAAGCCCCACGGGTCTTGGGTGGTGAACCACGGCGGCGGCGCGTCAAAACCGGTCAGGCCCGGTGACACCAAGCGCAAGGCCCAGCCGCTGGGCGAGAGCCACAAGACCAAACCAATCGCCATGGCCGCGTGTGGCGTGGCCAACCAAGCGGGCACGTGCGCCATCAGCTGCGCCAAACGTTGGCGAATGAAGCTCTGCGCCAACAAGGCCGCTACGGTCAGGCCGGTGAGTGCGGTGGAGGCCAAGGCGGTCCACAGCGTCAAACCCCAAGCCCGCCACGTCAGCGGGTCGGCCCACAGCGCCGCCCAAGCCGCCGCATCCCACGCTGGCCACACTGCCCAAGTCAGCGCCGCCAACAGCGGCACGCCCGCGAGGGTGGCCAATAACACAGCGGCGATGCGTGTCATGCCTTGGTCTCAGCGCCCCATGGACAACAGCATGGTGGGTATGGGTGTCTGCGGGCTTGTGTTCATCCAGCGCCGTAGCGACGGGTCCACTCTTTTTCCAGTGCCTCGACCCACGAGGCGTGGGGCTCACCCAAGGTGGGCGCGGTGCGCTGGAGTTGGCCCGGGCGTGGGTTGGTGGCGAAGCGTGCGCGCTCGGCGGCGGGCAAGCGGGTGACGTCGAGCACCGTGGGGTCGCCCCACACGCTGATGTCGGCCTTGCGCGCTTGGGCCGCGGGCGACAACAAAAAGTTGGCCACCACTTGTGCACCGGCTTTGCTCGGCGCGTTGTAGGGGATGGCCACGAAGTGGGTGTTGCCGATGGTGCCTTGGGCGAATTGCCAGCTCTGCACCGACGCGGGCAAACGCTTGGCTGCGATTTCGTTGGCCGCGTCGTTGGGGTTGAAGCTCAAGGACATCAGCAATTCGCCGTCGGCCATCATTTGGGTGATGGCGCCGGCGTTGGCGGGGAACTGTTTGCCGCCGCGCCACAGGTGGGGGTGCAGCGCATCCAAAAAGCGCCACAGCGGCGCGGCCTGTTCTTCAAAGGCGGCGGGTGTCACCGCTTGGCCCAGCGGGGCGCGGTTGGGCGCGTGCTCGATGAGCGCTTGTTTGACAAAGGTCGTGCCGTGGAAATTGGGCAAGCGGGGGTAGCTGATGCGACCGGGTTGTGAGCGCGCCAGCGCCAACAACTCGGCCATGCTTTGTGGGGGCTTCGGCAAGCGGCGGCTGTCGGCCATGAAGGTCAGCTGCGCCATGCCCCAAGGCGACTCCAAGCCATCGGTGGGCACCGAGAAGTCCACCAAGGTGGTCGGTTTGCCCACGGTATCGACCCATTGAAAGTTGGGCAGTTGTTGGGCAAACGGTGCCGACAGCAAGCCGTCGCGCTTCATGGCGGCGAAGTTCTCGCCGTTGATCCAGATCAGGTCCACGGTGCCGTCGGTGGCGCTGCGGCCGGCTTGTTTTTCGGCGCGCACGCGTTTGACCACATCGGCCGCGTCGCTGATCTTGACGTGTTGGAGGTTCAGGCCAAAGTCGCGCTTGAGCTCCACCACGGCCCACTGAATGTAGGCGTTGATTTGCTCGCTGCCGCCCCAGGCGTTGAAGTACACGGTCTGGCCGCGCGCGGCGCGCAAGGTCTCGGTCCAGGCATCAGCGGCCCAAACCGTCCAAGGGCTCACGCTGGCCGCGCCCAGCAAAGACAAAGAGTGGCGGCGGTTGATGGAAAAATGGTTCGTCATGATCGGTCAGGGCCAAGAAAAAAAGGTGTGCCGGGTGCACTGTATCGCACCCGCACACCCCCATTCGTGGCGCATGCCGAAAAGGTTACAAACCGACCCTCAATCGGCCATGGAGCAATGCCCGCCCACCGAGGCTTGGCCCGAGCCCGCGGCGATCAGCGGCGGCTCTTGGCGCAAGTCGATGGGGGCGGAGACCGAGAAGTCCCACGCCAAAAAAGCGAAGAGGGCGGTCCAGAACAGCAGCTGTCGTTGGGTGCGTCGTGTCATGGCGTGCTCCTCAGAATCCAAAGCGGCGGCGCACGCGCAGCCCAATCAAAGTGCCGCCGAAGGCCAGTGGCACCCACAACCAACCGTGCAAGCTGCCGGTGGAGATGCCGCTGAGCATGGCGCCCACGTTGCAACCCAAGGCCAGGCGCGAGCTGTAACCCATCACAAAACCCGCGAGCAAACCGATCACCCACTGCTGTCGCGTGAGGGCGCGGCTGTCGTCACCTTGGCCGGCAGCTACCAGCAAAGCGCCGCCCAAGATACCGATGTTGGTGATCGAGGTCACGTCCATGAAGACGGTTTGGGTCAAACGCAAGGCATTGCCTTCCTGGGACCAAAACGCGTTGACCGTGGGGTCAAACACGCCCAGCGCCACCGCGCCTTTGGCGGCCCACAGACCAAAGCCATAGACCACGCCCCAAGGCTGACCGGCCAAGACCAAGTTGAGGGTGGCCAAGATGGCCAAGGCCACCGCGCCCCACACCCAGCGGCGGCTCCACCAAGTCTGGCCCGCGCCCACCCACCAGCGCACCAACAACAAGACCGCGGCCAACAAGGCCAGCGTGATGACCAATGCACCACCCGTCCCCCATGGGCTGGCCAAGCTCACCGGTGCCACATGGCCCAAGCCCATCCAGCTGTCCAGGTGCACCGAGCCCAAAAAGCTGCCCAGCGCAAACAAGGGCAACAAGCCCATGTTCAGGGGGACGCCCAAACCAGCTTTGTACAAGGTGCCCGAGCCGCAGCCGTCGGCGATTTGCATCGTCAGGCCAAACACGAACGCGCCCACCAGCAAGCTGATGCTGGGCGCACCCAAGGCCGCGTGCAATTCGGGAAACTGGCCGAGCAAGGGCAAGGCCAAGGCACTGGCCAAGGCCAGCAACAAGACCTGACCGGCCACGCCTTGAGGGTTGCGCTGCTCAACCAGCTGGCGCCAGCCAGTGGTGAAGCCAAACCGGGCACCGGCCAAGGCCGCGCCCATGCCGATACCGACGAGCAACAACACCGCTTGGCGGATTGAGACCGAGAGCGCGAGAAAAACGAAAAAGACGGCCAGTACGGCCGTCAAAGGTAGACGTTTCATAATGAATTCAGCGAGTGGGTCCTTACTTGGTCACGCGATCGGCCCAGAGTTTGGCGTCGATCATCAGTTGCTTGGCTCGGCTGGGGACGTTGTCCATGGGCAAGGCGGTGCTGGCTTGTGTCCAGTCGACCATGGAGCCGGCGTAGAGCTTGACGTTTTTCTGGCCCAAGACTTCGCTCAAGGCAAACCAATTGGTGGCGGCCCAGTGGCCGGTGTTGCAGAACGAGACCGTGGCTTTGGCGGGGTTGATCGCGGCGCTGGCGGCGACTTGTTGGGCTTTGGGCGTGCCCACAAAGACACCGGTTTTCGGCTCAAACCATCGGTCGTGTTCCAGATTCACCGCACCTTTGACCGTGCCAGGCAGTTTGGCGCTGCTGTGACGGGTCTCGCCTTTGAAAAAGGCCGAAGGCCGCGCGTCGAGCAGAACCGACTGGCCGCTTTGTACCCGCTCGATGAGCTCAGCCCGTGTGGCGATCATGCTTTGGTTGAGTTGCGGCGTGAAACGGCTGGGCGCGACTTTGGGCGGCGTGGTACTCAAAGGGCCGCCTTCGGCGATCCAAGCCTTGAAGCCGCCGTTCAGGATGGACAGCTCTTGCACGCCCAAGACTTTGAGCGTCCAGTACACGCGGGCGGTGGCGCCGAAGTCGGTGGCATCCAAACCGGTGGAGAGCACGACCACGTGCGACTGCGGTGTGATGCCCAAGCTTTGCACCAAGCTGGTCAGCTTGGGCAGGGCGGGCAATTCGCCGGGGTTGCTGGCAGGACCACGCCACACGTCGTAGGGCGCGTTGACCGAGCCGGGCACGTGGTTGGAGCGGTAATACTGAGCCTCGCGGATGTCAACCACCCGCACTTGGGGGTTGGCCAAGAGGTCTTCCAGGGTGCTGGGGTTGACCAGTGGTGCAGCAGCCAGACTGGGCAATGCGATGGCCCAAGCGGCGATGAGGGTGATCCAAGCTTTCATGGGAGCGTTCCAAAAAGAAGATGAGCCCAATTGTCGGGCAGTCGACCATGGGCTCAAACGATTGTTTTGTTAGGAGTTTATTACCGAAAGCTATATTGAGAGGCTGTGTGAGGCAAAAGCCCCTGCCTACAATCGACATCAACGGAGTATCAAACGATGTGGACATGGCTGGACAAAATTCCCTTGGGCATTTTCATTGCGCTGGCAGTTTGGATGGCGGTGGCGCCCATCGTGCCCGAGCCCCATTTGGTCGAAAAGCTGCGCATGCTGTCCCAAGGCACGCTCAGCCGGCCCATCGACATTTTTGACCTGCTGTACCACCTTGTGCCCTTGGTGCTCTTGGGCATCCGCCTGGAGCGCATGCGCCGTGCCCGTCGGGTGGCGGCTGAACCGAAAGACCAAACATGAAGTCCTTGGACCGCCGTCAAACCTTGGCTTGGCTGACCGCTTCGGCTGTGGGCCTCCCCAGCATCGCTTCGGCACAACCCGCCTCGGCCGCGGCCGAGGAAGCCAAAGCGCCGCCGTTGCCCGCCCTCGGGTCTTTGCTGTCGGTACCCCGCATCGAGCGGCTCGACGGCACGGTCTACGAGCCCGCCTCCAGTGAAGGGCAGATGCTGTTGGTTTATTGGTGGTCGAGCACCTGCCCGTTTTGCGCTTTGCAAAGCCCCAGCATGGAAGCCTTGTGGCGTCAGCAACGCGCCAAAGGCTGGCAGATGCTGGCCCTGTCCATCGACCGCCAACCCGCCGCCGCAGAGGCCTATTTAAAAGCGAGGGGCTACACCTTTCCCAGCGCTTGGGCCTCACCCGAGTGGCGCAAAGCCTTCCCAAAACCCCGAGGACTACCGATCACCTTGGTGCGCGGCCGCGACGGTCGCGTGCTGCAAGCCGAAAAAGGCCAGATGTTCGACGAAGACGTGATGGCCTTGGCGCGGCACGGTTGAGGGCTCAGCCGCTGACTTTGCCGATGGCGCAGCTGACCATGGACTTGGCTTGGGCGAGGCCCGATTGCAAACCCGCCACCGAGCCTTGTTCGGGGTAGCCCATGCTGCGCAGTTTCTCGGCGATGGTGCCGCGGTCGGCTTCATTCGCGAGGAGCGTGATGCGTTGCTGATCGCGGTCGATCTGCACCTCGCTCACACCGGCGATGGTGCTCAGGCCTTTGCGGATGGTGTTTTCGCAGCCGCCGCATTTGATGTTCTCGACATCGAAATTCAATGACGTCATGGTGGGGTCCTTTCAAAGACAGCCGTTGTGTTGTTTCCAGATGGTTTCATGTCCCATGGCCTTGGCGAAGTCGGGCACGCGGCAGCGTTCTTCTTCGCTGATTGGTGTGTCCTCCTGTGCGCTGTGCACGGCGGGGTGGTTCATGCCGCGCAGTTCGGGGCCTTGCTTCACCCAACCCGCCACCGCCACCATCACCGCCACAAAACCCAGCAGCACCAAGGCTTGGCCCCAGTGGCCGCCCGCGCCAGCGGGTGGTGTGTAGCGGCAGGTGCCGCCGGGGCAGAGTTGCGCTTGTGTGGGGCGCAACCAGTCGTGCAGCTTGCAGCCGATACAAATGCCGAACGCGGTTTCAAAAAACATCAGCAACAAACAGGTGCCGCACACCAGCATGTTGAGGGGCCCAATGCTGCGCTCGATCACCAGCAAATACAACATCCACAAGCCCAGTGCCAAACCGATGCCCCAAGCAAAGCGCTTTTGCGGCGCGCCCACGTATTCAGGCTCTTGGCCGCGCACGACCCACTGGCCGATGATCATCGCCGGCGCCCAGCGCGGGTTGACGAAGAGGCGAATGCCGAACTCGATCACGAAGGCCACCACAAACACTTGCGTGGAACGGAAGTCGCCTTGCAGCAAGGCTTGCGCGAACGAAGCAAACGCGAACAGAAACAAAATTCCGGCGCTCGCGCGCACCGCGCGTTCGTTGAACACGGGCACGGCAAACTCGGGGCGGGTTTGGCCAAAGGCAAAGAAAGGGGTTTTCATGCAGCCAGTATGCAGCGCATCGGCGCTTTCTCATATGATTTGAATCACATGAACACCAGCCATCCCGACCAGCGCTTGCTCGACCTCTTGCCCCCCGCCATCTTGGTCGAGTGCGAGGTGCTGCAGCTGCGCAAAGGCGAGCAACTCTTCGCCAAAGGCCAGCGCCCGCGCCATTTGTTTTGGGTGCACGAGGGGCAAGTGGTACTCGAGCGAGCAGCGGCCAACGGCAGCAGCGTGGTGCTGCAGCGCACACACCAAGGCTTTGTGAGCGAGGCCAGCTTGCAGTCACCGCGCTACCACTGCGACGCCACGGTGGTGGTGGACGCGCGCATCACCCGCGTGCCCGTGCCCGCGCTCTTGCAAGCGCTTACCGACGACCCCGCCTTTGCCCTGCGTTGGATCGCCATGCTCAACCAAGAGGTGCGCCGCTTGCGCTTGCAATGCGAGCGCCTCAGCCTCAAGGGCGTGCAAGCGCGGGTCTTGCATTGGCTGGAGACCGAGGGCACACAAGGTTGCTGCGCCGTGACCGCGGGCTACAAATCGCTGGCCGCCGAACTCGGCGTCAGCCACGAAGCGCTGTACCGCACTTTGGCCGAGATGGTGGACGCGGGCTTGGTGTTGCGCGAGCCAGAGCGTTTGTGTTTGCTCAAGGTTTGAGCTTGTGTGAACCCCAGCGCTCCAACTGCCGTTGGTCGTGCATGATTTCGGCGTCCATGCTGTCTTGTGGCAGTTGTTTGAGGCACTCGGCGTAGGCCGCTGGGTCGAGTTTGTCGGCGATGGGTTGGGTGGCTGGGCCTTGGGCCGATTTTCCGTCCCACACATAAGGGTTGCGCAGCTGCGGCGGGTCGGGCAGGCAGTCGTCTTTGTAGACCGGCGGGATGTCCGGCGTGCGTGCGTCGAAGTTGATGGTCTTCTCAAAGATCAGGGGCTGGCCGTTGGGCGTGGGCGGCAGCGGCGGCATGCGTTCAATCGCTTGGCGCGCCAGGCGCTCGGCCATGGGCGAGGTGGTCCACAGGGTTTCCAGTTCCGCCAAACGACCGTTGGGCGCGATCACCACCCGAAAGCGCACCACGCCTTGGTCGGGGCCATCGAAGGCGGTGCCCATCAGGCTGCGCACCTGTTGGCCCCAAGTGTGGCGGTAACGCTTGCTGTTCTTGAGGGTGTAGCTCGCCGCGGCGGCCCACTCTTGCGCGCTGGGCGCGGGCGGCGCTTCTCGGTAGGGCCGGTTCAGCAGTTCGGGTGGTGCGGTGCTGATGTCGGGGATGGGTACCGAGGGCGCGGTGGCTGCTACAGGTGCAGGCGGTGGTGGTGAGGGTGGCTTTGGCGCTTGAACGAGCTCGACAAAATCCACATCATCAGGCAGTACCTTGGGCTTGATGGGCGCAGAGACGGCCAGGATCCAACCCAGCGCCACTGCGTGTAGCGCCACCGACAAGGACATGGCCCAACGTGATGACTGCGATTGCAACATCCTGTTTTGGACTAGGCCGTTAACCAATCCCATGTGCCCGTGGGCGTGATCTTGGCGCGTTGATGTCCCTCTCTGCTCAACACCAACCAGTCCATGGACCTGATTTTGAAATTCAAAACCGCCAAATGGTGCTCACGCACAGGCTGTAAAGATTCTGTTGCCACGGATGCGTTTGCAGGTTTTATTTGGCCGGGAGCCAACGCACCCAAGTAGTCAGCCGCAGCAGGTGATGACTTCATGCGGGCCCAGGCCGCGTTGACCTGTTCACCATCGACGTTGACCGTTGCCTCCGCAGCAACACGCAGCTGCCAACTCAGGCGCCGACTCCAAAAGGTCAACTGTGCCAATGGTTGTGCCAGCAGCTCGGCGCATTTGGGTGAGCGGGCGTCGGTGTAGACGCTCAAGGTCCAAAGGGGTGCGTCGGCATGCCTGAGCACCACGGTCCGAGCTTGCGGTCCGTCGTGGTGGAGCCCCTGCGTGGCCAAAACAGGCGTTCGCCAGTCGTGGTGCTTGTCGTGTGGTGCACGTTGGAGCTCTTGCCACAAGCGCGAAATCCCTGGGTTGAGTGAATTTTCTGGTGTCACAGTTTCCCTTTGCTTTTGCTGCGTCGGGTGGGTGGGTTGAAGTTGCTCGGTTTGCTTTGAACCCACCGAATGAAGCGCGCCATTTCAGGATGGTCACGCAGCGATTGTGCCGTGGGGTATTGCTGCGCCAATTCGGTTTCTGTGAACAAGGCATGAACTTGTTTGTGGCACGCCCGGTGCATGAACACCGTGACTTCGCCGCCTCGAGATTTGGGAATCAAATGGTGGGCGTCGCGCAGGGCTGGGGGGATCGGCCGATCACAGAGCACACACACCTCCAGTTCGGCGCATTTGAAGTGCTGGGACTGAGCACGCGACTCGGACTGCAACCGTTTGATACGCCCTTGAGCCATGGTTGTTGATGGGAGGCTTTGAAGGCTCAACGTTTCACAAGAGCCGATCGCAGTGCGTCGGTGGCGATGGCGTCGAGTTTGAGCCGAACGCCCAGCGATCCGTTACCTGTACGAACAGGTGATTTTTTCAAGCAGATTTCTATGTGCTGGATGGCCGGGTACGAGGCACAAGCACCAGCGATGCGCGTAATGAGCTTCTCTTGTGTTTCATAGTGCCCATCGCATGCTAGTCGGTCGATTTCCAAGATGAGTGGGTCATAGTCAAACACATGCGCCATGCCATCTTGGGTGATGAGAACTTGTTCGACCGCAATGCCCAGCGTCAAATCCAGAATGTGAACGTTGGGCCGGGTGTCTTGGGGCCCATAGGTTCCGATGTTCGTCTTCAGTTCTAGGTCTCGCAGCTCGATGACTGCTGTTCGCTCGGGCTTCATATTGAAGCCTTTTGGGCAATGAATTTCATCAAGCCATCGCTGGCTTCTTCGATCAGATCCAGCACGTGCTCAAACCCCTGTTCGCCCCCGTAGTAAGGGTCTGGAATAACCGAAGCTTGGCTCGTTTGCAAAAATTCAGCCAAGCCCCGAATTTTGTGGGTGTGCTCAGCGGGGCATCGCTCCTCCAGCAAGGCGCGGTTGTCCCAGTCCATGGTCAAGAGCAAATCAAACGCCTCAAAGTCACGCTCAACCACCGCGCGCGCCCTCAATTGGGACAAGTCATAGCCCCGTTTTCGCGCATGCGCCTGACTGCGCTCATCGGGTGGGGAGTTGGGATGAAAGTTGTGCGTGCCAGCGGAGTCAACTTTGACTTTGTGTGACCACTCTTTCTGGTTGAGTTTTTTTAAAAAGACCGCCTCTGCTGTGGGGCTTCGACAGATATTCCCCATGCAAACAAACAGAATTTTGAAGTCGGGCTTGTTCATTCCGCTTTTTCCTTTTGGGCATTGGTGCACGCAGCGGTGATTAACCCAGCCAAGTGTGTGCTCATATCCATACGTTGGATCATACGCAGCTCCATATTGATTTTTATAGAAGGAACGCAATGACACTCAACCCAATAGCCATCGTGACGGGCGCCAGTGGCGGCATTGGCCGTGTCTTGGTGGAGCGACTGAGGGCGCGAGGCATCAAGGTGGCCGCCGTGGGGCGAGATCTGTCGCGCTTGAAAGAAGTGGCGGCTGACCTTCACATTGAAGCCGATACAACGACCCCGCAAGGCGCCAGCCATGCGGTGGATATCTGCACATCGCAATGGGGCTTGGCCCCCTCGTTGATGGCGCACGTCGTTGGCAGCACCTTGGTGGCACCGTTACACCGCTCACGCGAAGACCAAATCCGTGATGTGTTGCGAATCAACCTTGAAAGCAGCCTTTGGATGCTTCAGGCTTGGATCAATGGGCTCAAGGGAGGCCCTGGTGCGGCGGTGTTTGCCAGCTCCGTGGTGTCGCAGATGGGTGTGTCGAACCACGAAGCGATTGCCGCCGCTAAAGGTGGGGTCGACGCGCTGGTCCGCAGCGCTGCTGCCACCTATGCCGCCCAGGGCGTGCGCGTCAACGCTGTGGCGCCGGGCCTCACCGAAACGCCCATGACCGAAGGGATGCTGAAGTTGCCTGCCATGCGCGAAGCCGCCGGCAAACAGTACCCGTTGGGTGGCATACAGGCTGCCCAAGATGTGGCTTCCGTGATGGATTGGTTGCTGTCGTCGGATGCGGCGCGTTTGACAGGTCAAACGCTCGCCGTGGATGGTGGTTTCACCACCATCAGACCCTTGGTGCGGTGATGGTTTAACGAGCAAGGTCCGCACAGGTTGTACGGACCTTGCTTGTGTGTTTCACAGACCCAGCAGTTTTTTGGCTTCGGCCAAGCTGGCCATGGATTCTGTGTGCTTGCCGGCTTTGTGCTCGGCTTCGCCTTTGGCGCGCAGGTCTTTGACCTTGGTCAGGTCCGCTGCGCTGAGCTTGGCGGTGGGCAGCTTTTCGTCAATCTTCTTCATTTCACCAGGGCAGCCATGGGCGAAAGCCAGTGAACTCGCTGCCATCATGGCCAGTGCAACCATCGTGTGTTTCATGTGAAGTCCTTTGGGGCAGTCAGGAAACATATCCTGAGGTTCAGTTTGCTACAACTGAATTGCCATGCCGAACGGCAGGGATATTCCCGATTCGACACGTTGCTTGTTCAAGCCATTGAGCGGTCGATGCCATACTCAACACACCCATAGAACACCAACCAACATGACACCGATTCCACGCACGCCTTTGCTTTTGGGTTTGGCCGGTTTGATCCCGTTTGTCTGGGGGGCCATGACCTTGCTGCTGCCGTCATGGATGGCTTGGAGCACGCAGCACTTGGGGGCTCGTTTGAGTGGACCCTACGTGGGCTTGGCCTATGGTGTGGTGATTTTGGCTTTTATGTCTGGCGTGTTGTGGGGTTTCGCAGCCCGAGCCACGGGGCCCTTTGTGCCATGGGGGTACGCCCTGTCGGTCTTGCCGGCGTTGTGGGCTTTTTTCATGACCGGCATGGGTCCTGTGGGATCGGTCATCAGCTTGATGTTGGGCTTTGCAGCTTTGCTGGTGCTCGACGGGCTGTTCGCGCGGCAAGGTCTCACACCCCATTGGTGGATGCGCCTCAGGCTGTTGCTCACCACCATCGTGCTGATCTGTTTGCTGGTTATCGTGGTGACTTAAGCGCACGAATCCCCTGGCGCTTTGGCCGGGGCGCTTCATTTCACCCGCTGAATGTCGCTGTAAGCCCCACGCGTTTGCAGCACGAGGCTCACATCCGACTGACCTCGGTTGCGCCAAAACCAGCCGTGGTTGCCGGTGAAGGCCGCCACCAGCTCACCTTCATCGGCGGCCACGCCGCGCCCTTTGACGTAGCTGATGCTGCGGCCCAGTGCATCGCCGTGGGTGTCGTAATTGACCACGCCACCTTGAACCTTCCATGCGTACTGAGCGCGTTCGTTGGTCTTCATGCGCAGCTTGACTTCGATGCCTTGGTCGGGCTTGAGGGTGAAGGTCAGCGTGTCACGCCAATCGGCGCTGTTGGACGATGAAGATGCTGGCGCGCTGACCATTGCTGGCGGTGCGGGGGCTGAGGCTTTGTTGTCTTCTTCAGCTTCTTGCGCTAAGCGGGCCTTGATTTCACCCATGTCGGTCAGGCCCAGCATTCGGCCAATTCCCGTGGGGTCCACGCCATAGTCGGCCGGCAAGACAACAGTGAACAGCAGAACCACCGCCGAGACAGCAGCAATGATCGTCGAGCGGATGAGTTGCTCACTGGATGGCAACTCAGCGCGGGAAGGCATATCGGTGTTGTACATGGTGATGCTTTCGGTCGATTATGGGTTGACGATGTAACCGGTCACTTGCATACCCACCAGGATGAATCCGGCGGACATCATGGCCACGTTGGCGCTGTATGCATAACGGAAGAAACCGGCGGTACGCCGCCAGTAGCTCATGCCAATGAGGATGACGGCGAGGGCCAGCAACTGCCCGATTTCAACGCCTACGTTGAAGGCAATCAGGTTGGCCACCAGACCGTCTGGTGAGATCTCATAGTCCTGAACCCGACTGGCCAGACCGAAGCCATGGATCAGGCCGAAGACCAGCGTGGCCGCCTTGGTGTCGGGCTGAAACCCAAACCACCGCTGGAACGCCCCTAGGTTGTCGAGCGCCTTGTAGACCACCGACAGGCCAATGATGGCATCGATGATGTAGCTGCTGATACCAATGTTGAAGTACACCCCAAACAGCATCGTCGTGGAATGACCGATGGCAAAAAGGCTCACGTATATGGCGATGTCCTTGAACTTGTACAGGAAGAAAATCACCCCGAACAAAAACAAGATGTGGTCGTAGCCGGTCATCATGTGTTTGGCACCAAGGTACACAAAAGGCAGCAGATGCACCCCTGTGATTTCTTGGATATAGCCCTTGTCGCCTTGCGTCACGGCGTGGGCGAATGCGAAGTTGGTGCTGAGCCACGCTGTCAAAAACAGCCCAATGGCGCGGGGTGTGAACATGGGTGAATCCGATGAATTTGATGGTGCAAAGACTGTCCACGATGGTCAGACGCTTGTGCAATTCGCATTATGTCTGTAACCTAGGGGGGAGGATATAAAAAAAGGAATAACCATGGGAACACACGGGTCACACCCCGCCATCATCAAGCGCTTGAAGCGCGCCAGTGGGCACTTGAACAGCGTGGTCTTGATGCTGGAGCAAGGGGCTCCTTGCCTGGACATCGCACAGCAACTGCAAGCCGTCGAAAAAGCCGTCATGCAGGCCAAAAAAGTCCTCATTCAAGACCACTTGGATCACTGTTTGGACGACATGGTGAATGCGCCCGATCGTTACGGCCATCACTCGCTCGATGAGTTCAAAGCCATCACCAAATATTTATGAACACCCCTTCAACATCCTATCGCCACCACCATTTCCACCAGCCCAGCGAGTTGGCCGAACGCAGCACGTGGTGGGTGTTGTGGATCACCTTGACCGCCATGGTGGTCGAGATGATCGGCGGCTTTTGGCTGGGGTCGATGGCCTTGTTGGCCGACGGTTGGCACATGAGTTCACACGTGGTAGCCATTGGTGTGAGTGCCTTGGCCTACGGCTTGTCTCGTCGTTTGAAGGATGACCATCGGTTTGCCTTCGGAACATGGAAAATCGAGGTGTTAGGCGGTTTTGCCAGTGCATTGATGTTGTTGGGTGTGGCTGCCTTGATGGTGGTGACGTCTTGGGATCGGTTGTGGAACCCTGTGAGCATTCGCTTCCCAGAGGCTATTGCGGTGGCGGTGTTCGGCTTGTTGGTGAATTTGGGCTGTGCCCTCATTTTGGGTCGGGCGCATCACCACGGGCATGGTCACAAGCATGACCACCCACATGATGCCCATGACCACCGCCACGAAGACTTGAACTTGCGTTCTGCTTATTTGCACGTGCTGGCCGATGCACTCACGTCGGTGCTGGCCATCGTGGCTTTGCTGGGGGCTTGGTCAGCGGGTTGGGTGTGGTTGGACCCAGTAATGGGCATTGTGGGCGCGGTCTTGGTGGCTGTCTGGTCCAAGGGCCTGCTGGAGCAAACCAGTCGGGTTCTGTTGGATCGCGAGATGGATGCAGAAGTCGTTCAAGAGATTCGAGATGTGATCGCTCAGTTGCCCAAAGCAGGTGCGCTGGAGTTGACCGATCTGCATGTCTGGCGTGTGGGCAGAAGCGCTTACGCCTGCAGCCTGTCCTTGTTGAGTGCTGACCCTGCACTTACACCGGTATTGATCAAACGAGCACTCAGCGTGCACGATGAATTGGCCCATGTGACGGTCGAGATCAATCACACGCCACTGCTTTAAGGTTTGACACCTGTCGTAACTGAGCCGAACGGTGAGAAAATATCAGCAATGACTGATATTAAACCCCGTCTGGAGAAACCATGAGATTGGCCCAATGGACCCTGAGTTTGTTCGCCGCTGCCAGCCTGAGCGGCCTGCCACTGGCCCACGCCGACAACAAAGCCATCGCCACCGATGAGATGGAGGCGTATTTGGAGTTTGTGGACTATGGCGGTGGCGTGATCTTTGCCGAGCAGATCCCCAAAGACGAGTGGCCCAAGATCATGGTCATCGACGCGCGCGACGCGGGCCAGTTCGCCAAGGGCCACATCCCCGGCGCGGTCAACATGGACTGGCGTCAGGTGCTCGCCAAGCGCAACACCATCCCCAAAGACAAGTCCGTTTTGATTTACTGCAATACCGGTTCGCTGTCGGCACAAGCCGGCTTTGCCCTGCGCGTGGCGGGCTGGGAGAACGTGCGCATCTTGCAAGGCGGCATGGAAGAGTGGAAGGCCAAGGGCGGTTTTGATGCCGCGGCCAAAGCCACCGCGCCGGCCAAGCACTGAACGCCAGTTGTCAGAGCAGCAGCGCACCCACCGCGCCCGCGCTCAACACCACAGCCCACGCGGGCCAGCGGCCCGTCACCAAGGCCGCGCCACTCAAAAGTGCCACCATACCTTGTGTCCACGAGCCGGTGCCGTGTTCGTTCACCAAGCCGATCAGCGTGACCAAGAGCCAAGCCACCACGGCGGCGTTGGCGCCCATCAAGGCGCGTTGGATCGCGACGTGTCGCCGCAGCGAGCCCCAAAACGGCAGCACGCCCAACAGCAACAAAGCACCGGGGGCGAACACCGTCAGCAGCGCGGTCAAGGCACCAGACCCGCCCAAGGCTTGGCCATCGGCGCCGGGCATCACCGCACCGGCAAAGGCCGCGAAGGTGAACAGCGGGCCGGGCACCGCTTGTGCCGCGCCGTAACCGGCCATGAAGGTGGCGGCGTCCGTACCGTTGGGTCCCACCAACTCGGCTTGAAGAAAAGGCAACACCACATGCCCACCGCCGAACACCCAAGCGCCGGCACGAAAACAAGCGTCCGCCAATGTCACGAGTACCGCGCCGCTGTGGTGCGCCCACACCGGGCCCCACAACAACCCCAAGGCCAGCAGCCCCAGCGCCCACACGCCGGTGCGGCGTGAGACGCGCAGGGGCCAATCGCCCATGGCGCTGGTGTTGGGTGGGGGGCTGAGCCACAGGCCTGCGAAGGCACCGAAGGCGATGACGGCCATGCCCGCCCACACCACGGGTGGCGCGATCAGCAAGGCCACGGCACACACGAGCATGAGGGTTTGTCGGCGGCGATCGGGGCACAGCGTGCGCGCCATGCCCCAGGTGGCGTGGGCCACCACGGCCAAGGCGGCCGCGGCCAAGCCTTGAACGGCCCCTTGGAGCAGGGGGCTGGCAGCGCCGCCGTGCAAGAGGCCCATGGCCACCGCGAACAGGATGAGGGCCGAGGGCAGGGTGAATCCCAACCAAGCCGCCAACAGGCCAGGCATGCCCGCGCGCATCAGGCCCAAGGCCATGCCCACTTGGCTGCTGGCGGGGCCGGGCAAAAACTGACACAGGGCCACGAGCTCGGCGTAGGCGGCGTCGCTCAACCAGCGCCGGCGCAGCACGAATTCGTTGCGAAAAAAACCAAGGTGGGCGACCGGCCCGCCGAAGGAGGTCAGGCCCAGGCGGGCAAAAACGGCCAGCACCGACCAAGCGCTGGCGCGTGCCTCACTCACTTGAATTTGTAGTGATCGCGGTTGAGCACCGCGGCCACCGCGGTGACTTCTTCGGGGAACATCTGGAAGTTGAGCATGCTGTTGCACTGCTCGACCATGCCGCGCAAGAGGCCGGCGTTGTTGATGCGACCCGCGGGTTTGTAGATGGCGCTGCCGTCACCGCCGACCTTGGTCGCATGGCACTGCGAGCACTTGTTTTGCTCGATGAGTTGCTCGCCGAGCTTGAGGTCGGCGTCTTTGTAAATGGCGGGCACTTGCGCCAAAGCCTGTGAACTGAACCACGCACCCGCGATCACCAAGGCCGACACGGTCAACCATCGCAGGCGGCTGGCTGGGGTGGAGGGTAACGCTTGGATTTTTGCGCGGCGCTGGGTCATGAGGAAGCTCCTGATGGGCTGACGATGAACCCATTGTGCCGCCAATTTCGGTGGTTCGCAGAATTTAGCGACGCATGGACAGGTGTCGCCAACCCATCAAGGTGTAGAGCAGGACCGTGGTCACGACAAAGCCAACGCCGTAGACCAAGGCAATCAAGAACCAGTCCGCTGGGCCACCTGCGTCGGTGAAGCCCGACGATGACACCCGTGCCATGATGACCAAAGCCACCACGCCGCCGAGCAAACCCATCAACTCGGACTGCACCAATCGGCGCGAGGCGATGCTGCGCTCACGCACCAGCAGGCCGATGAAAGCCACTGCGCCAACCACGGCCACGATCAGGTAGACCCACAGCCAAAAGCCGAGCATCTCTTGGAAGACGGCAACAAACACCCAAGGATCGAGTTCTTTCATGGTGATTCCTTCTTCAAGCGCGACCGCGCAGCATGCTGATGTAAGTGGGTTTGAGCGCCATGGTTTTCATGACCCAGCTGATCCACAGTTCTTCCAAGGGAGCGATCACACCGGGAAACGAGGTGATGAGGTTGTCTTGGTAGTCAAACTCGATGAGCATGGCCTGACCCAAGCGGGTGATGAGTGGGCAGCTGGTGTAACCGTTGAACTTGTCGTCGGAAGGTTTGCCGCTGATGTCGCCCACCAAGTGGTTCACCGCCACGGGCACTTGCCACTTCACACTGGCCGCTGTTTTGCCTTTGGGCACACCGGCGATGTCGCCCACCGCGAACACGTTGGGGTAGCGTTGGTGGCGCAGCGTTTCGCGATCGACTTCCACCCAGCCGTCTGCAGCGAATGGGCCTTCGGTCCAGGGCAGTGGGCTGTTGCGCACCACATCGGGCGCTCGCATGGGCGGTACGACGTTGACGAAGTCGTAGCCTTGCTCGGCGGTGCCGGTGGGAGTTTTGTAAGTGGCCATCCGTTTGTCGATGTCGATCGCTGTCATCACGTGTTCGTGCTTGACCTTCACGCCGCGGTCTTGGAAGAGCATGCGCACTTTTTCCGCTACGATGGGCACACCAAACAAGGCCTTGTTGTGCGCCATGTAATGCAGCTCCGCTTTGCCACGGTGACCACGGCGGCGCAGGTGGTCGTCGCTGATGAAGGTGTATTTGAGTGGTGCCCCCGCACACTTCATGTCACCGGCGGGACGACCGAACAAGCCCACACCGCCTTGGTCGGCGAAGCGGCTCAAGGCTTGCCATGTCGCCGCGGCGGCATCGGGGCTGTGGTAGATGCTGCCCAAGCCGTTTTGACCGATGCGCGAGGTGTCCATGCCTTCGATGGCGCCGTAGTTCAATTCCAAGCCCGTGGCCACGATCAAGAAGTCGTAGGGCACGGTTTGGCCCGTGCTGGTGACAACTTTTTTGCCCTCGGGGTCGATCTCGGCCACCGCAGCGTTGATCCAGTTGCAGCCCTTGGGCACGTACTCGCTGGTGCTCGAGATCACGTAGTCCTTGGGCTTGATGCCCGCGGCGACCAAGGTGAAGCCGGGTTGGTAGTAGTGGTTTTTTCGCGCATCGATGATGGTGATGGACGCGCCTTGCAGGGCCTTGGCCAAGTAAGAGGCAGCCGTCAGGCCAGCGGCGCCACCACCAGCGATCACGATGCGGGCCTTGGTGCTCACGGTGGCGGCTTGTGCACCAGTGCTGGCCGTGGTCAAGAGGCTGGCACCTGCAATTCCGCTGATGGCACCCAAAAAGGCGCGTCGGGCGTTGCGGATGTTTTCTTCGGGGTGTTGGGTTTGGGTCATGTGGGCTCCTGTACATACCCCTGGGGGTTTTCTACTGTAAATGGACGGGAGCTTGTCGCGTTTGATTTTTGTCAAGTTCAAAACCTGACACGCCCAGAAAATCCTCACCCATACAAAAGCCCCAACCGTTTGGGGTTGGGGCTAAGCTCATACGCTCAACCGATCAGTTGAAAGGCGTGGGACGTGGGGTTTTGTCCGATGAAGGAGGCAGGATGGGCAAGCGGAAGATGGGCTGCTCACCGGTCAGGGTTTTCAGGAAAGCCACGATCTGCTCGTTTTCGGTTTTCGTGAATTTTTTGCCGAGTTGCAGTCGACCCATCACGTCCACCGCTTGACCCAAGGTGTCGGACATACCGTCGTGGAAGTAGGGGTAGGTCAACTCCACGTTGCGCAGGGTCGGTACTTTGTAGTTGAAGCGATCGGCGTCTTTGCCGGTGACCGCAGCACGGCCTTCGATGTTGCCTTTGTAGGCTTCAACCACCCCCATTTTCTGGAAGGAGTTACCGCCCAAGTTGGGGCCGTTGTGGCAAGCCACACAACCGCTTTCGTTGAACAGCTTATAGCCAGCCAATTCGTCTTTGGTCATCGCGGCTTTGTTGCCCAATAGGTATTGGTCAAAGCGAGAATTGGGCGTGACCAAGGTCTTCTCGAATTCGGCGATGGCGTCGGTGACTTGGTCGATGTCGATCTTGTCTTTGCCGAACACCAGCTTGAATTCGCGCACATAGGCGGGAATCGAGGCCAGCATGTCGATGGCCAAGGTGTGGCTGAAAGCCATCTCGCCAGGGTTGGCAATGGGGCCGCCGGCTTGTGCTTTCAAGTCCGCGGCGCGGCCGTCCCAGAATTGCGCCAAGTTCAGGCTGGAGTTCAGCACGGTGGGCGAATTGATGGGGCCTTGTTGCCATTTGTCGCCAATCGAGGTGCGGATGTTGTCCGTGCCGCCCATGCTGAGGTTGTGGCAGGAGTTGCACGAGATGAAACCCGACTTGGACAAACGGGGATCAAAGTAGAGTTTTTTGCCCAGCTCGACCATGCCGAGGTTGACCGCTTTGGGTGGGGCCACGGGGGCGTACAAGCCATCGTATTGGGCCGAAGCTTGGGTCGTGCAGACACCTGCACCCACGAACATCAAAACGGAAGCGAGTTGTTTGATTCGCATGAGATTCACCTTTACAGACATGAAGAAAACCGATGTCTGAACGATAAATCGATTACCCGTAGGGGTATTTGACCTGCGTCAAATCGAACTGACAAAACTTAAGAATGTATTAAGAATGCGATAAGTGAACACAAAAAAGCCCGCGCGGTGGCGGGCTTGGACTGGGCTGTACAGCGTTTATTTGGTGCTGACGTATTCGGCCACGGCCAGCATTTCCAGCTCGGTCATTTTCTCGGCCACCATGTGCATCACCGCGTTGTCGTTGGTGCGCTTGCGTTGATTGAAACTCTTGAGTTGTGAGTGGATATAGGCTGGGATTTGCGTGGCCAGGCGAGGCAAGGTGTTGGTACCTTGGGCGTATTCGCCGTGGCAGCTCACACAGGCTGGAACGCCGCTGAATTTGTTGCCGCTGTGGTAGATGTATTGGCCCATTGCTGCCAACAATGGCTCTTGACTGGGTTCAGGCGATGCGTTCATTTTTTCGTAATAACGACCCAAGGCCAACATTTCGTCCGGCTTGAGGCCTTTGACCATTTCGGCCATGGCCGTGCTCTTGCGTTGGCCGCTTTGGAAGGCTTGAAGTTGTTTGGCAATGTATTCCGCGTGTTGACCAGCCAGGCGAGGGAACATTTCGCTGGTGGATTCCCCTTGGGCGCCGTGACACAAAAAGCAAGATCCACCCGCAATGCGTTTGGCGCGTGCTTCGTCGGCTTGTGCCCACACAGAAGTGCTCAAGCCGAAGCTCAGCAGAGCGAATAAAGAGTAAAGGGTGAAATGTCGCATGGAGACAAATAACTGGATAAAACAAAAAAACGCCCCAGCCTTTTGGCTGGGGCGTCGTCATCACATCAAGCCAGGGTATCGGCCCAAATGTTGCGGGCCCAAGCCAGGGCGTAACGGCCCTCGAGTTCGCTGGCTGCGCTGGAGACGCCACCCGAACCCGGCACGGTGACCATGGTCTTTTTCTCGGCGTCGTAGCGGTGCACGCTGGCCACGTGAACCACGTCTTCAGCCGTCACGAAGCTGTAGCAGGTGTTGGCGTAAAGCGGCAGTTGGGGTGGCTCTTTGCCCATGAGCAATGACACAACCGCCGCGGCGCAGGTCTTGCCGTGTTGGTTGGCCATGTGACCGGACTTGGGCATGGCAGGGGCGATCTGGATGGCGTCGCCCAAGACATGCACGTTTTTGGCGGCTTTGGATTCAAAGGTCAGGAAGTCGACCTCGCACCATCGGTTGTTGGCGGTGGCCAAACCGGTTTTGACGGCGATGTCACCGGCGCGCATGTCGGGAATCACGTTCGCCACGCCTGCTTTGAAGTCGTCATTGAACTCGAACTTCATGGTGTTGGTGTTGGCGTCCACATCGACCACACGGTGCTTGGGTCGGTACTCGATGATGCCTTTGTAATGATCTTCCCAAGCCTTCATGAACAGGCCTTTTTTCGACTGGATGTCGTCGTTGGCGTCAAAAATGATGACCTTGCTCTTGGGCTTGGCGGTTTTGAAGTAGCTCGCCACCATACAGGCACGCTCGTAGGGGCCGGGGGGGCAGCGGTAGGGCGCGCGGGGGATGCTCATGGCAAAGACGCCGCCGTCGGGCATGGCTTCGAGTTGCTTGCGCAAAGCGGTGGTTTGTGCGCCGGCTTTCCAGGCGTGCAAGACCTTGTCTTTGGCGCTGTCACTGGCCATGCCTGGCAGGGTTTCCCACATGAAGTCCACGCCGGGCGAAACGATCAAACGGTCATAAGCGATGTCGGCACCACCGGCCAGTTTGACGGTTTGTTTGGCCGTGTCGATGCTCGCCACACGGTCGCGCACCAGCTTGATGCCATGGCGGCGTTCCAAGTTGTCGTAGGGCGTGGTGATGTCGGCGATGGTTTTGTGGCCACCGATGACCAAGTTCGAAATAGGGCAAGAAATGAACGAGGCGTTGGGCTCGATCAACGTCACGTTGACGCTGCCTTCCGAAAACAGGCGCACGTATTTCGCGGCGGTGGCGCCAGCGTAGCCGCCACCGATCACGACCACATGGCCTTTGGCGCCACCGATCGAGGCGCAACCGGTCATGGAGCCCAAGCCCACCGCAGCGGAGCCAGCCCCCAAGGTTTGTACAAATTGTCGACGTTGCATGGTGGGCTCCTTATTTTTTCTGGGCGGCAAAGTAGCCGGCGATTTGGGTCAGCTGCTCATCGGTGTAACCCTTGGTGAGCTGGTGCATGATGGTGGCGGGCTTGGTGCCAGCTTTGAAGGCCAAGAGCGTTTTGACCATGTCGTCTTTGTTCTTGCCTGCCAAAGACTCCATGCCGGGTTCGGCGCGGCCGTCGGTACCGTGGCAGTTCGCGCAGGCCGCGGCCCAGACTTTGATTTGGTTGACTTGGGCGTGAGCGCCTGCCGCTGCGGTCAGCAGTGCGGTGGCGGCGAGCCAGTGTTTGACAGATGCCATGGTCTTCTCCAATGGGAATGATAAAAAAATGCCATCGTAGCGCTTAAGCATCGCTAGTCGCGCATATACCGATGGCTGTATCTTAATAGGGCTCAAAGCACTTGCGATCGCGTGGAAACCCTTGATTTGTCAGGCTTTGTTCAGTTTGGATGGGTTCGTGGTGGACGGTGGGCGAGGGTTAGCACCTATCCGTATATCAGTAACTACTCATATAATAAGCGACCAGTCTGCACGGCTTTGCGATCCAGCAAAACCGTTGTTTGGGCCGTCGATTCGTTGGCTTGGGTTATTGGCCCGGGCCCCACCACCAGTCAACTTGAAGGAAAAACAAGTGTCTAAAGACCTGAGTGAAGTCATTGGGCGCGTTGTGCCCGCACCAGAAAACTTCCTGAGTGCCGAACAGCTCGAGAGCGCCCGCAAGGCGCGTCGCAAATTCATGGGCACCGCCTTGGCCATGGGCGCAGGGGTTGCCGCGTCGGCCGGTGTGGCCACCAAGGCCATCGCTGCCGAGGGGGAAGACGCCATTTTGAAGCTGCCCGAACATTCGACCGGTCTGGGCATGCCAGTGGCCATGGACCCCGGTTATGGCCAGCCCAGCAAGTGGGAAAGCAACTTGCGCCGCCGCCAAAGCCCGGGTCTGACCCGTGTGGACGCGGCCTCGGTGAGCTTCACACCCTTGCAAGGTCTCTTCGGCATCATCACGCCCAGCGGCTTGCACTTCGAGCGTCACCACCAAGGTTGGTGGGACATCGACCCTTCCAAGCACCGTTTGATGATCAACGGTTTGGTCAAGCGCGAACGCGTCTTCACCATGGACGACCTGATGCGCTTGCCCAGCGTCTCGCGCATCCACTTCATTGAATGTGGCGCCAACTCCGCCACTGAGTGGGGCAACGTGGCGGTGCCCACCGTGCAATACACGCACGGCATGGTCAGCTGCTCGGAATTCACGGGCGTGCTGCTGTCCACCTTGTTGGAGATGTGTGGTTACGACAAGAAAAACGGCAAGTACGTCTTGGCCGAAGGTGCCGACGGTTCATCCATGACCCGCACCATTTCCATCGACCAAGCCATGGACGACTGCATCGTGGCCTGGGCCATGAACGGCGAAATGCTGCGCCCAGAAAACGGCTATCCCCTGCGCTTGGTGGTGCCCGGTGTGCAAGGCGTGAGCTGGGTCAAGTACCTGCGCCGCATCGAAGTGGGCGACATGAAGTACGCCACCAAAGACGAGGCGGTTCACTACATCGACCACATGCCCGATGGCACGCACCGCCAGTACACCGGCATCCAAGAATGCAAGTCGGTGATCACCACCCCATCGGCTGGGCAGACCTTGCTTGACAAGGGTTACTACAACGTGACCGGCTTGGCCTGGTCGGGTCGTGGCTCGATCAAGCGCGTGGATGTGAGTGTGGACGGTGGTCGCAATTGGCGAACCGCCCGGTTGGAAGGCCCTGTGCTGCCCAAGGCCTTGACCCGCTTCAACATCGATTGGGTTTGGGATGGCAAGCCCGCCATCTTGCAAGCCCGTGCCATCGACAGCACCGGGTACGTCCAGCCCAAGATCAACCAATTGCGTGCCGTGCGTGGCACCCGGTCCGTTTACCACCAAAACGCCATCCAAAGCTGGCTGGTGTCCGAGAACGGTGAAGTCTCCAACGTGCAGGTGTACTGATGAAAAACATGTTCAAACTTTCTCGTCCAGTGGCCTTTGCGACCCTTGCATTGGCCTTGTGGGGTGCGGGTGTGGCCCAAGCTCAAAGCAAGCCATGGAACGATCTGGGGCGTCCTGCAACACCCGCAGAAGTCAAGGCTTGGGACATCGATGTGCGTCCCGATTTCAAGGGGCTACCCAAAGGCGCCGGTTCGGTGAGCATGGGTGAAGAGGTCTGGATCGCCAAGTGCGCGTCCTGCCACGGTGATTTCGGCGAGTCCAACGAGGTGTTCACCCCCATCATTGGAGGCACCACCAAAAAAGACATCGAAACCGGTCGTGTGGCCGCCTTGGTCGAAGGTGCACCGGCCACGGCACCCCAGAAAACGACCATCATGAAGGTTGCGACCCTGTCCACCTTATGGGACTACATCAACCGCGCCATGCCTTGGAACAACCCCAAGACCTTGACCGCCGATGAGGTGTTCGGGGTGACGGCCTACCTGTTGAGCTTGGCTGAAATTGTGCCGGCCGATTTTGTCTTAACCGACAAAAACATTGCCGAGGTGCAAAAGCGCATGCCCAACCGCAACGGCATGGTGTTTTATGAGCCCCTGTGGAAAGTCAACGGCAAGGGCGACGTGACAAACGTGGCTTGCATGAAAGATTGCGTCGTTGATCCCAAGGTCAAGTCATTCTTGCCCGATTTTGCGCGCGATGCCCACGGCAACATCCAAGAACAAAACCGGGTGATCGGTCCCGTGCGTGGCGTGGACACCACCAAACCACCCGCCAAGAGTTTGGGCGGTGCGGCCGCGACGTCGGCTGCACCGGCGGCCGCTGCGCTCGGCAAAGGCCCCAATGTCAACAACCTGTTGGCTGCTAACTCTTGCACAGCTTGCCATGGCATGAAAAACAAGATCGTGGGGCCCGGCTTCAACGAAATCGCCGCCAAGCACAAAGGCAAGGCCAATCTGGAAGCCTACTTGGTTGGCAAAATCAAGAACGGTGGCTCGGGTGTGTTCGGTGCAATCCCCATGCCCGCCCAGCCACAAGTCAAAGACGCCGACGCACAGGCCATCGCTCAATGGATTGCCGCTGGCGCTCAATAAATCCATGGGTGCTTATTTCAGCAAATAAGCGTATTCCCTTATCTATTTTCACAACTGGAGTTGTTAAGCTATGAAGATGAATTTGAAACACGTGATGTTGGCTGTGGCCGCCATTGTGGCCGCCAACGGAGCTCAAGCTTTGGACGCAGCCGCAGCCAAGGCCTTGGCCACCAAGAGCGCTTGCTTGTCCTGTCATGCTGCGGACAAGAAGCTGGTGGGTCCATCATATAAAGATGTGGCCGCCAAGCACAAAGGCGAGGCTGGCGCTGTGGACAAGGTCGCTGCCCGCATCAAATCGGGTGGTTCCGGCATGTACGGCCCCATTCCCATGCCTGCTCAGCCCAACCTCAAGCCCGACGAATTGAAGCTGTTGGCCCAATGGATTTTGGCCGGCGCGCCCGACAAGTGAACCACCGTTTTTTACCCAAGGAGTTAGATATGAAAGCAACCCGTCGCCAAGCCATCAAGACCACTGGCGCCATGGCCACTCTGGTGTCTCTGGGCCTCGTGACCCAGAGCCAAGCACAAGCTGCTGTGGATCGTGCTTCTTTTGAAGTCAAGACCATGGCCGATGCACTCAAGGCCATCGGTGGCACCCCCGCCACGAGCGACCAAATTTCTGTGGTCTCTCCCGACATTGCCGAGAACGGCGCTGTGGTGCCTGTGGGCGCGACCAGCAAGCTGGCCGACACCACCGAAATCTACCTCTTGGTTGAGAAGAACCCCACGCCTTTGGCGGCGGGCTTTGTTCTGCCAGCAGGCACGTTGGGTGAAGTTCAAACCCGCTTGAAAATGGGTCAAAGCACCAACGTGATCGCTGTGGTCAAGGCCGGTGGCAAGCTGTATTCGGCCACCAAAGAAACCAAAGTGACCTTGGGCGGCTGCGGCGGTTAACCGCTCGGCGCACCTCATACACCCTTATTTTTTAGAACACAGGAGTTCAAAATGGCCGATCCCATGCGCATCCGTGCAGCCCTCGCTGGCGATACCACCACCGTTCGTGTGCTGATGTCCCACCCCATGACCACCGGTAAAGATGCTCACTTCATCACCGATCTGGAAGCCACCCACAACGGTAAAACCGTTTTGAAGGGCATGTTCAGTACTGCCGTTTCGCAGAACCCTTTCTTGTCCTTCCAATTCAAGGGCGCAGCCAAGGGCGACAAGGTCTCCGTTAAGTGGGTGGACAACAAAGGTCAAACCCGTACCGACGAAGCCGCCATCGCTTAATTGCGTGGCACGACACGAACGGCCAGCCACAATCGTTGCTGGCCGTTTTTGATTTTTTGATACAACAAGGAGACTCCAGATGAAGAAGAACCTGGTCATGCGTCCTGTGATGTTGGCTGCGCTGATGTCTGTCGGGATGAGCACAGCCCAAGCACAATCATCGGCTGCCGATGGCATTGCCCAATACCGTGAAATGTTGCAAGACGGCAATCCCGCCGAATTGTTTGAGGCCAAAGGCGAAGACCTCTGGAAACAAAAACGCGGTCCCAAAAACGCATCCCTCGAGCAGTGCGACTTGGGCAAAGGCCCTGGTGTGATCAAAGGGGCTTTTGTTGAGTTGCCTCGATTCTTCAAGGACACTGGCCGTGTCCAAGATCTGGAAACCCGTTTGATCACTTGCATGGAAACCTTGCAAGGCTTCAACGCAGAAGAGATTGCCAAAACCCCGTTTCGCCAAGGCGAAATGGCCAACGTGACGGCGTTGGCGACGTACGTGGCCACGCAGTCCAAAGGCATGCGTTTCAAGTTGCCACAAGCCCACAAACAAGAAAAAACCATGTACGAAGTGGGCAAGCGCGCCTTCTTCCAACGTGCGGGCACCCACGATTTTTCGTGCGCCTCGTGTCACGGTGAAAACGACAAACGCATCCGCCTGCAAGACTTGCCCAACCTGACCAAGAACCCCGGTGACGGCATTGGCTTTGCCGCTTGGCCGGCTTACCGCGTGTCCAACGGTCAAATGTGGGGCATGCAGCTGCGTTTGAATGACTGCTATCGCCAACAGCGTTTCCCCGAGCCCAAGTTCGGCAGCGACGTGACGATTGCCCTGGGTGTGTACATGGGTGTCAACGCCAAAGGCGCCGAGTCCATTGTCCCCGCCATCAAGCGTTGATCAGGAGACACCAACATGAACATCAAACAACTGACCACCTCCATTGCTGTGATCGCCGTTGCGGGCATGACCGCGACCGCCGCTTGGGCCGATTACGACAAAATCGCCGCCGACGTTTTCAAAAAATCGTTCCAAGACCGCGGCATTGCCAAGGTCGATCGCTTGGATGTTGATGAGGCCAACCGCCTCTGTTCGGCTGCCGATGTGGCGCGCAAGCCCATCTCCAAAAAGGCCGCGGCCAAGATCGAAGCCGACAACATGAAGACCATCAAGTGGCCTGCCGAAGGCAAGTTCTTGGGTGACTGGAAAGAGGGCGAGAAAATCGCCCAAAGTGGCCGCGGTCTGACTTGGTCTGACACCGCAGGTTCGCCCAATGGTGGTAATTGCTACAACTGCCACCAGATCAGCAAGGAAGAAATTTCTTACGGCACACTGGGACCCAGCCTGTACAACTACGGCAAATTGCGTGGTGTCACCGATCCCTCGGCCGCAGCTTCCAAAGCGATCGTGGAGTACACCTGGGGCAAGCTGTACAACTCACGCGCCTACAACGCGTGCTCACAAATGCCACGCGCTGGTCACATGGGCATCTTGAACGAGACCCAGCTCCAGCACATCATGGCCTTGTTGCTCGACCCCGCGTCGCCAGTCAACAAGTAAGCCGTCTGACGGGTCCTGCCCTCCAAGGTCGGGCCCGTCAGGTCGAACGCTCTGCGTTCGAACCGCGCTTTTTTTTGGCGCAAATATCAGTGATCAATTAAAAAGGAATGTTTATGAGCTTCAGTCGTCGTGAATTCATGCAGGTGTTGGCTGTGGCCACCGCCGGAGGCATGGCTTTGAACCACAAGGACTTGCTCGCAGCCAATTCGGCCGCGGGTCAGCGCTTGTACGACGTGCCCAAATTCGGCAACGTCAGTTTCATGCACTTCACGGACTGCCACGCTCAACTCACGCCGGTGTATTTCCGTGAACCCAACGTCAACCTGGGTGTGGGTGAGGCACTGGGTCGTCCACCGCACATCGTGGGTGAGCAGCTCTTGAAGTTCTACGGCATGAAGCCTGGTACGCCTGAGGCGCACGCGTTCAGTTACCTGGACTTCTCGCAAGCCGCCAAAACCTACGGCAAGGTCGGCGGTTTCGCTCACTTGGCCACCTTGGTCAAACAGATCAAGGCCAGTCGCCCACACGCGCTCTTGCTTGACGGTGGCGACACCTGGCAAGGCTCTGCCACGTCTTTGTGGACCAACGGTCAAGACATGGTCGATGCCTGCAAGATGCTGGGTGTGAACATGATGACCCCTCACTGGGAATTCACTTTCGGTGCCAAGCGCGTGCAAGAGGTGGTCGAGAAAGACTTCAAAGGCCACATCGAATTCTTGGCCCAAAACGTCAAGACCACCGACTTTGAAGACCTGGTTTTCAAACCCTACGCCATGCGCGAGATGAACGGCGTGCAAGTCGCCGTCATCGGCCAAGCCTTCCCCTACACCCCGATTGCCAACCCGCGCCACATGGTGCCCGACTGGACCTTCGGTATCCAAGACGAGCACATGCAAAAAGTGGTCGACGAAGCCCGAAGCAAAGGCGCCAAAGTGGTGGTGGTCTTGTCGCACAACGGCATGGACGTGGACATCAAGATGGCCTCGCGCGTGCGCGGCATCGACGCGATTTTGGGCGGTCACACCCACGACGGCATGCCCGCACCGGTGATCGTCAAGAACAGCGGTGGCCAGACCTTGGTGACCAACGCCGGCTCCAACTCCAAGTTCTTGGGCGTGCTCGACTTTGATGTGCGCGGTGGCAAGGTGCAGGGTTACCAGTACCGCTTGTTGCCCGTGTTCTCCAACCTCATCGCCGCGGACAAGCAGATGGATGAGTTCATCACCAAAGTGCGTGCGCCATACAAAGCGAAGCTCGACGAGAAACTGGCCGTCACCGAAGACCTGTTGTACCGCCGTGGCAACTTCAACGGCTCGTGGGACCAGATCATTTGTGATGCCCTGATCGAAGTCAAAGGCACCGACATGTCCTTCTCACCGGGCGTGCGCTGGGGCACCTCTTTGCTGCCCGGCGACACCATCACCTATGAAAAGATGATGGACCAGATGGCCATGACCTACCCCGCCACCACGGTCAACGAATTCACTGGCGAGCAAATCAAAGGCATCTTGGAAGACGTGGCCGACAACATCTTCAACCCCGATCCTTATTTCCAGCAGGGCGGCGACATGGTGCGTGTGGGCGGTATGTCGTACGACATCAGCCCCAACGCCAAGAACGGCTCTCGCATCAACAACATGATGCTCAAAGGCAAGCCGATTGATGCCAACAAAAAGTACAAGGTGGCCGGTTGGGCGTCGGTGCAAGAAGGCGTGCAGGGTGAGCCGATCTGGGACGTCGTCTCGGGTTACTTGCGCGACAAGAAAGTCATCAAAGGTGTGAAGATCAACACCCCCAAAGTGGTGGGCATGGGCAACAACCCCGGTATGGTGATCTGATCTTTTAAGGTTTCATGCTTGGCCCGCCCCTGGTGACAGTGGCGGGCTTTTTTTGACTTTCCCCACAGTCTTCAGAAGTTTTCTTTTTCGGCTTCCAAATACGCCAAGCTGGTGTACTTGCCGATGTTGGCTTCAAAACCGGCCATGGTCTTGATGTGGGGTGCCACGCGCGGATCTTTGAGCACCAAAGCTTTGGCAGCGTCCAAGGACACCCCATCCTTCACCGCCTGTTCGCAAGGCTCCCAAATGCCCTTCATGAAAGTGCCGTAGGCCTTGAGCAGGTCTTTGCTGGCCCGGCCATGCCCCGGCACCCAGAGTTGTTCACCCGCCGCGGCTTGCAAAGCCTCGTAGTACTTGAAGGTGCCGGGGTAAGAGCCGTCGTCCATGTTGGCGATGCGGTTGTCCATGGCGATATCGCCCACGTGGGTGATGCCATCGGCCACGACCTGCACCGACAAATCGGATGAGCAATGGGCTCTACCGTAAAAATGCATTTTGAAATCCATGCCACCGATGTTGAGCACTTGCCCATGCTCGACCGTGCGGTTGGGTGCGAAGACTTTGGTGCCCAAGGTGGCTTGGTTGGTCCAGCGCTCCATCAGGCTGCGCCAGAGATTGCCTTCAGCACCCGCAATTTGCTGCTGGGTGTGGGGCAGGGCGTAGATCGGTAGGTCTTTTCCATAGGCCTCTACAAAAGCGTGGTTGCCCAACCAGTGGTCGCCGTGGTAGTGGCTGTTGAAGACCGCGATCACCGGCAAGGGTGTGATGGTTTTGATCATGCGAATGGCCATTTGGCCGATCTGCCAAGAGCCGCCGCTGTCGAGGACCACCACGCCTTTGGGCGTGACCACGAAGGTGATGTTGGCCATCATCCCTTGGTTGGCTTGCGTGGGGAAGCCGTCTTTGGCAAAAATCATCCACGTGTTTTTGCCCAAACGCTCGGGCTTGATGTCGGGCATGGGTGGCCCTTCGATGAAGTCTTGTAGTTGTTGTGCCGACAAGCGGACTTCTGGAATCAGGCTCAATGCCGTCGCGCCCAAGCCCATGCCGCCAGCCCATCGGAGCCATGTTCGACGCGAGTGCAAAGGCTGTTCGTGGCGGTTCGCTTGGGATGACGGATGCATGGGGTTTCCTAGAAGGTTTCTTTAATAAGTGATTACTTATTTGGATCATAAAAGCAATTGGTCGCACGGGCAAGGGAATACCCGCTGCCGAACCAACGGCCCTATCCATCAAAATATCATTGCAAAGCATTTTTCATATTCAAGGAGGTTCCCATGTCCAATTTCGGTTCCTGCATTCGAGCTTTTTTGGTGGCTGTCTGCTTGGCCACGGGTCTGCAAGCCCAAGCCAACGACAACGTCAAAGTTGTCTACCACATGAGCGAGGGCATCCCACAAGCTTCGCGTGCGGTCAACAACATCCGCAACCATTTGGCGGCCGATCCGAAAGCCAAGATCGTGGTGGTGACCCACGGCTTGGGCATCGACTTTTTGTTGCAAGGTGCGGTCAACCAAATGGACCAGCCTTTTGCAGGCGCCATCAGCGAATTGGCGGCTCGTGGCGTGGAGTTCCGTGTGTGCAACAACACCTTGGTATCGCGCAAAATCAACGCCGATAAAATTGCCATGGAGGCCACCATCGTGCCGTCGGGTGTGAGCGAAGTGGCCATGTTGCAGGCCAAACAAGGGTATGTGTATTTGCGACCATGAGTGAGCGAACCCACGCGCCATTGGTCCAGCCCGCTTCGCTGAAAGCGGCGGCCCAAGCGGCGGTCAGGCATGGGCATCCTTTGGTGGTCATGACCACGTTGCAGGGATGTCCTTATTGCGACTTGGTTCGTAGCCGATTCTTGCAGCCCGCTTTGGCGGCGGGTCGTTTGTTTGCGGTTCAGGTGGACATCCGTGACCGCCAAACGCCCCTGCAAGATTTCCAAGGCAGCACCCGGACCGGGGCCGATCTGGCGCGTCAATGGAAGGCCCGTTTCGCGCCCACCGTCTTGTTCTTCGATGCCCAAGGCCGCGAACTGACCGAACGTTTGGTGGGTGTGGCGGTGCCCGATTTCTACGAGGATTACCTGTGGCAACACATTGCCCAAGCTCAGCGCCAGTTGGCGCAGTGAGTCAACGGTTTCAATCGCGCTCCAGCAGCCAGAGCTGAGCTTTGAAGCCCAGCCAGGCACCTGCCACGATGCCGCTCACAGCCAAGACGCTGATCATGCTCAGGGTGGACAGGCCGCTCAAGCCGTGACCCACGGTGCAACCCATGGCGGTGACGCCACCCACACCCATCAAGACCCCACCACCCAAGTGAAGTGCGGTATCTTGGGTGTCACGAAAGCCTTCCCAGCGAAACGTTCGGCTTTGCATCGCGTAAAGCCAAGCGCCGAGCACGACGCCCCAAACGCCCACGACGCTCAAAGTCAAGGTTTTGTGCTTATCGCTGAAGTACATCAGCCAGTCCAAGTGCAAAGCCATCGGCGCTGAAAACGACAGCGACTCCATGCGTCCACTGTGTGTGGCCAAATAAACCGATTCCAAGGTGTTGGGGTGCTCAGCCACAAAACCCAAGTGACCACTGACCCACCACATGGCCGTCACGCAAGTGGCCACCCCGATCCCGCCCAACACCGAATCCAGCCCCAAACCGCCACCACGGCGCAAAGCCCAGACGATCAAAGCCACGGCCACAGCCACGGCCAGCCAAGGCCCTGAGTCCACCCACGCGTGATCCAACCAAGCCGTCACGGTGTTACCTGCTGGTACGGTCCAGGTCAGTGTGTCCAAGGTTTCGTGGCGCAGGACGGCGGTGATACCCCGCATGGTGGCCAGGGCGCTCACGCCCATCACCACCATCACCACCAAGGCTTTGAGGCTGCCGCCACCCACGCGCGCCAGCGTCTTGCTGCCGCAGCCCGAGGCGAACACCATGCCTGCACCGAACAAAACACCCCCCACAATGGCAGAGAGCCACAACATGGGGCCCGTGGCGTAGATGGTTTGCAAAGGGTCGATCCACCCCAAAATGGACAGGGCTTGAAAACCCAGCATGGCCAAGCCCAGCGCCAAGGCCCACATTTGTAAGCGCTGGGTGTCGTCCAAGTTGAACCAGTCGCTCAGGGCACCCATGGTGCAAAAGCGGGTGCGTTGAATCACGTAGCCAAAAGCCAAGCAAACCAAGAACCCGCCGGTCAAAACCCAGTGTTGCAGTGTGATCAGCGCTTCGGTGCTCATGGCGAGGATTGTAGGAGCCCAGCACGGTTGGGGTGCATCAATTCAACAGGGCTTGAGCAAATTCCAAGGCATTGAAGGTTTCCAGGTCGTCCACTTGCTCACCCACACCAATGAAATAAATCGGAATGGGACGCTCGCGGGCGATGGCACAGATCACCCCGCCCTTGGCGGTGCCGTCCAGTTTGGTGACGATCAAGCCGGTCAGACCGATCGCATCGTCAAACGCTTTGACCTGCGCCAAGGCGTTTTGACCGGTGTTGCCGTCGATCACCAACAAGACTTCGTGTGGGGCTGAGCCATCGGCTTTGGTGATCACGCGTTTGATTTTGCGCAGCTCCTCCATCAGGTGAGCTTGCGTGGGCAAACGCCCAGCGGTGTCGATGAGCACCACGTCTCGTCCACGCGCTTTGCCCGCGTTCACCGCATCAAAGCTGACCGAGGCGGGGTCACCACCGTCTTGCGAGACGATGTCCACCGTGTTGCGATCGGCCCAAACCCCCAGCTGCTCACGCGCCGCCGCACGGAAGGTGTCGGCGGCGGCCAGCAGCACGCTGACGCCATTGTGGGCCAGGTGCCGGGTCAACTTACCGATGGAGGTGGTCTTGCCCGCGCCGTTCACCCCCGCGACCATGATCACCGTGGGCTGTGGCTCACCGATGCGCAGACTGCCCTGCAGGGGTTGCAACAAATCCACCATGGCCTCGATCAGCAAACCTTTGACCGCCGCAGGTTCGGTGGCCTTGTGGGCTTTGACGCGCTGTTTGAGGTCGTTCAACAAATGGGTGGTGGCAGAAACCCCCGTGTCGGCCATGAGCAAAGCCTCTTCCAAGGCTTCGTACAAATCGTCGTCGATGCGCGTGCCGGTGAAGACGGTGGTGAAGTGGCGACCGGTTTTTCGCAAGCCGGCCTGCAGCTTGTTCAACCAGCCGCTGCGCTCGGGCGTCGCAGTCACGGGATCGGAAGGGGATTTTTTTCGGAAGAATGAGAACATTTTTCAATCGCTTGTATCGTATGCATTCTATGAAACACACCAGCCCCCTGATCAAACCCCTGTGTTGGGGCCTGCTGGTCCTCAGCAGCCTGTGGTCGCCGGCCCTGTGGGCCCAAGTCCAATCCTTCACCTTGAACAATGGCATGACGCTCATCGTCAAGCCCGATCGGCGTGCGCCCACGGTGGCCCACATGGTCTGGGTGCGTGTGGGGGCGATGGACGAGGTGGACGGTACCTCGGGTGTGGCCCATGTGTTGGAGCACATGTTGTTCAAGGGCACGCCCACGGTGCCGCCGGGTGAGTTCTCGCGCCGGGTGGCGGCCTTGGGTGGACGCGACAACGCCTTCACCAGCCGGGATGCCACCGCCTACCACCAACAGGTGCCTGCTGATCAGTTGGAGGCGGTGATGCGTTTGGAGGCCGATCGTTTTGCCAATAACCAGTGGCCCGACGATGAATTTGTGCGCGAGTTGGCGGTGGTCAAAGAAGAGCGCCGCCAGCGCACCGAAGACTCGCCCCGCGCTTTGTTTTTTGAACAATTTGCCGCCACCGCTTGGGTGGCGAATCCTTACCGGCGTCCCATCGTCGGCTGGATGAGCGATTTGCAAGCCATGACCGCCGATGATGTGCGGGCCTTTTATCGACAGTGGTACATGCCCGCCAATGCCGCCGTGGTGGTGGTCGGCGATGTGGAGGTGGCGCAGGTGCGGCAATGGGCGGAGCGCTATTACGGTGCGATTCCTGCCCGTGCTGTGCCCCAACGCAAACCCCGCGATGAGCCCTTGCAGCAAGGCCCACGCCGCATCGATTACCGCGCCGCTGCCGATCAGGCTTTGGTGGTGCTGGGCTACAAGGTGCCGCATGTGGTGGACCCCGCAAGAACCGATGCCACCACAACCGACGCCTTGGCCCTGACCCTGCTGGCCGCCGTGCTCGACGGGCACGATGGGGCCCGTTTGGGCCGTGCGATGGTTCAAGGTCAAGGTGCTGCTCGCTTGGCCGACAGCGTCAGCGCCAGTCATGGGCTGGCGGGTCGCGGTCCGCAAATGTTTTATCTCACGGCGGTGCCCGCGCCCGGTGTCAGCCCCGACGCCGTGAAGGCGGCTCTGCAAGCTCAGGTGCGCCGAGTGGCCCGAGATGGTGTGGGTGCTGCTGAGTTGCAACGCGTCAAAACCCAGTGGACGGCTTCAGAAACCTACAAACTCGACAGCGTGTTCAACCAAGCCCAAGAGTTGGGCAGCCATTGGCTCTTGGGATGGGGTTTGGACGGACAGTCGCAACTGATGGCGGCCTTGCGTGCCATCACGCCCGCGCAGGTTCAGTCGGTGGCGCAACGCTACTTCGGTGATGAACAACTGACCGTGGGTGTGTTGTGGCCCGATGCGACCAAACGGGCAGCCACGCAGCGCCTCGCCACACCCCAACCCGCTTTGAGGCACTGAACCATGTCGATCCCTTACCCACTCATCGTGGCTTGGCTGCGCGCTTGCTGGACCCTTGGGGCCAGTGTGATCATCGCCGCGCCGGCGCAGGCGGCCATCGCCATTGAACATTGGGTCGACCCGTCGGGCGCCCGTGTTTATTTGGTCTCCAGCCACGCCATCCCGATGGTCGATGTGCGCATCGATTTTGATGGCGGGTCTCGCCGCGATCCAGCACACCAAGCGGGCTTGGCCAGCACCACCGCTCAGCTGATGTCAGCAGGGGTGTCGGCTTGGAAAGGCCAACCCGCTCGGGATGAAAACGCCTTGGAGGAGGCTTGGCTCGATACCGGTGCCCAATTCGGCGCCGAGGCCACGGGTGACCGCTTCACGCTGCAGTGGCGCAGTTTGACCGACCCCGCTTGGTTGCCACAAGCCGTGTCTTTGGCGGCGCAGCAAATCGGTGCCCCCCTCTTTTCGGCCAGCGTGTGGCAGCGTGACCGTGAGCGTCAGATCGCGGCATGGCAAGAAGCACAAAACCGACCCGACACCCACGCCGACCGTGCATTTGGCCGTGCCGTGTATGGCACACATCCTTATGGCCTAGAAGAAACGCCCCAGACGTGGCGCGCCATCCGTGCGACCGATGCCAGGGCCCACTACCAGCGCACCGTACAAGCGTGCCGCGCCATCATCACCGTGGTCGGTGCGGTGGACAAGGCGGGCGCACAAGCCATCGTCGACCCCATGATCGGTGCCATGGGGCGATCGGCGTGCACGGCCTTGCCCGCAGTCCCCGAAGTCGCTGCCTTGAGCGCCGCCGATGTGCGTCGGATTCCGTTCAACAGCGCACAAGCCCAAGTGCTGATTGGTCAACCTGGCATGAGCCGCTCCGACCCGGACTTTTTCCCTTTGTTCGTGGGCAACCACATCTTGGGTGGTGGCGGTTTTGTGTCTCGGCTGACCCATGAGGTGCGCGAACAACGCGGTCTGAGCTACAGCGTCTACAGCTACTTTGCACCCGGCATCCATGCGGGGGCTTTTCAGATCGGTCTGAGCACGCGGCCCGATCAAGCCGAACAAGCCCTGGGCGTGGCACGTCAGGTGCTGAAGGACTTTGTGGACCAAGGCCCCACCGAGGCCGAGCTGCAAGCGGCCAAAGACTTCCTCATCAAGGGCTTTGCTTTGCGCATCGACAGCAACCGCAAGCTGCTGGACAACGTGGCCAACATCGCTTGGCACGGCTTGCCACTGGACTACCTTGACACCTGGACGCAGCAGGTACAAACGGTGACCACCGCCGATATTCGCCGCGCTTTCCAACGCATGATCCAACCGGATCGCATGGTCACCGTGGTGGTGGGTGGGCGTTGAACCGCACCTTGCGGTTTCAGTTCATCACCAAGCCACCATCGACCACCAGGTTTTGACCGGTCACTCCCCGCGCCAGCGGGCTCAGCAACAAGACCACCGCATCGGCCATTTCTTCGGGCGTGGTGACCCGGCGCAACGGCGTTTGCGCGGCAATCAAGTCAAAGACCGGGGCGGGGGTGGCCGCGCTGGCGTCGGTGCTGCGCAGCAAACCACCCGAAACCATGTTCACCCGAATGCCGTGCGGCCCCCATTCCTTGGCTGCGGTCCGCGTGAGCGCCAGCAGCGCGCCTTTGGCCGCGGTGTAGTCGTGGTAGGGCACCACCGGGTTTTGAAACAGGTTGGTGCCGATGTTGACCACTTGGCCACCACCGACGGCTTGCATGCCAGCACGGCACGCTTGCAGGGTGTTGAGACTGCCACGCAAGGCCCCGTCGAGTTGGTCTTGCATGGCTTCCCAGGGCATGGTGTCCAAGCTGTGACGGGCATCGCCGTTGAAGTGGTAGTTCAGCAAAGCGTTGTTGACCAAGGCGGTCACAGGAGCACCGGCCCAATCGCTGGCTTGTTGGACCATGGCTTGAACGTCGCTGGCCGATCGCACATCGGCACGAATGGCCTTGGCGCGATCGCCCAATTCCGCCACCAACGCGTGTGCCGCGTCTTCGCTTTGCCAGTAATTCACGACCACACGTGCACCGTGTAGGTGGGCTGAGCGGGCGATGGCTGCGCCCAGGCCGCGGCTGGCGCCGGTGATGAGCACGGTGGTGTGGTTAAGCATGTGAGGTCTCCAAAGGCATCAAAGGCAGGGGATGGTGAAAGTGGTTGAGTGGCCCGTGTCCCGCGCCCAAGCGCAGGTCCAAGCCATGGAGCATGGCGTTGCGCACCCAGATGTGGGCGGCATCGACCGCGTCAACCAAACTCATGCCTTGGGCCAGGTGGGCCACGATCGCCGACGACAGGCTGCAGCCCGTGCCGTGCAGGTTTTGGCTGATCAGGCGCGGTGCGCTGCGTTGCCAGCGCACACCGCTGGCGTCGATCAGGGTGTCGGTCAACCGAGAGCCTGGCAAATGGCCACCTTTGACCAAAACGGCGGGAGCGCCTTGATCGATCAACTGACCCGCTGCGACCAGGGCGTCGTCCAGCCCTTCGATGCGCCGCTCCACCAGCAGACCCAACTCATCCAAATTGGGGGTGATCACGGTGCAGGCGCCAAAGAGCTGTTCGCGCAAGCGCCGCACCGTGGGCGGTGTGATGAGCGCATCGCCACTGGTGGCCACCATCACAGGGTCGAGCACGGCAGGCAGTGCAGGGTATTGGCGCAACGCATGAACCACCACATCCACGGTGGCTTCGTCGTGCAGCATGCCAATCTTCAAGGCATCAGCACCGATATCCCCCAGCACCGACTGGATTTGTTGGGCCAAAAACGCGGGTGGCGCGGCGTGGATGGCCTGCACCCCCACGCTGTTTTGTGCCGTCAAGGCGGTGACCGCGCTCATGCCGTGGCAGCCGAGCGCCGCCAAGGTTTTGAGATCGGCTTGAATGCCCGCACCACCGCCCGAATCCGAGCCCGCGATGCTGAGCACCCGAGGCACACGCCAAGGGCGGGCTTGGGCCATGAGGCTGCGCAAATGGGCGCTGGCCGCACCGGTGTCGGTCGAATCGCTGATGGCGCGCACCACCGCCACACCATCCACCCCCGAGGCCCAAACCTCGGGCAAGCGTTCTGCATCGATGCCGCCGATGGCCACCAAGGGTGCGGGAGTGGCTTGGCGCGCTTGTCTCAACCCCGCCAAACCCCAAGCGGGGGCGGTGTTGGTTTTGGTGGGGGTGTCAAACACCGGGCTCACCGCCAGGTAGTCGGCGGCTACGGCGTCGGGGCTGTGCAGCTGATCGGGGTGTTCGATCGACAAACCAATCACGGCATGCTCACCGAGCCACTGACGCGCTGGCACCAAAGGCGTGTCGCTTTGGCCCAAGTGGACACCATGCGCACCGGCGGCCAGCGCCACATCCACCCGGTCGTTGACGATCACCAAGGCCCGCCAAGGTGCGGCCAATCGCAACAAGGTGCGGGTGCGTTCGATCAGCACGCGCGTGTCGCTGTGTTTGTCGCGCAGTTGCACACAGCCGACGCCGCTTTGCAGCGCGTCGGTCACGCGCGCTCGCCCAGCCTCGTTGTCCAAGTCGCGGCCGTCCATCACCCAATACAAGCGCAGCTTTTGGCGCAGGGCATGTGGATCGCGGGCGTTCATGCCAAGACCTCTGCCCGCAAGGTGGTGGCCAACTCGGCTTTGGTCAGGGTGCTGGCCACGTCCAACAAGGTGCTGGCGTAGCGGCCCGTGCCGCCGTCTGGCCCGATGCGTTGGGCCGCGATCTCGCCGACCACGCCCCAATAAGCCATGGCACTGACACAGGCCCGCCACGGATCGGGCTGCACGGCGGCAAAAGCGCCCACCAGTGCACTGGCCGAGCAGCCGACCCCCGTCACGCGCGTCATCAGTGGGTGACCGTTGCTCAGCAGCGCGTGCCGACCGTCGGGGGCCAGCACATGGTCCTCTGGGCCTGACACACAGACCACACAGCCATAGCGCTGCGCCAGCGACTGCGCTGCGGCCAGAGCAAGCTCCACGGGGTCGGTGCTGTCCACGCCTTTCGTGTTGGCGCTGTGACCCGCCAAGCTCAGAATTTCCGAGGCGTTGCCCCTCACCAAGGTGGGGCGGCGGGTGATCAAGTCGGCCAGCACCTGGTTGCGGTAAGCGCTCGCACCTGCACCCACCGGGTCGAGCACGCTGGGTTTGCCAGCGGCACGTGCGGTGTCCAAAGCCAGCTGCATGGCCGGTACCCAATGGGCATCGAGAGTGCCGATATTGACCACCACCGCACCCGACCAGCGAGCCAGATCGGCCACTTCTTCGACCGCGTGGGCCATGATGGGGGAGGCGCCAGCGGCCAGCAAGGTGTTGGCATTGAAGGCCATGACCACGAGGTTGGTCAAGCTGTGCACCAAGGGAGCTTGCGTGCGCACCGCGCAGCAATCGGACCAAACGGTGTCGGCGTTCAAAGTGGAATTTCGGTTCACGGCATGCCTTTACATCAAAAAGACAGGTCATACGCCAGTGAACACAGGTCCCAGAGTGGACCGGCTTCCCTACGCTGGTATGACCCAGATCAGGTTCGAAGGGTGTTTCTCAGCCCCGAAGGGCACCCCTAGCCAAATGTCGATTGCTCAACATAGACAAGTATGCCCGCAAATGGCCACACCCCAGACCGAGCCGTCTAAGATCCCTACTTTCTGCATTGTTTTGATCGGACCTTTTCCATGCCCAGTTCCACCGCCAACGCCCCCCAAGCCGTGCGCATCATCGGCGGGCAGTGGAAACGCACGCCCCTGCCCGTGCCCCACAAACCCGGTTTGCGACCTACGCCCAACCGCGTGCGCGAAACCCTGTTCAATTGGTTGGGGCAAGACCTGAGCGGTTGGCGTTGTGCGGACGTGTTCGCGGGCAGCGGTGCTTTGGGCCTAGAGGCGGCCTCTCGCGGCGCAGCGCAGGTGACGTTGGTGGAACAAGACGCTCAGCTGGTGGCCAACCTGCAGCGTTTGTGTACCCAACTCAAGGCCACGGGGGTGTCGGTGCAGCGCGGCGATGGTTTGGCGGCGCTGCGCGCCTGCAGCGGTTTGGATGTGGTGTTTTTGGACCCGCCTTTTGAATCGGGCCCGGCGATCTTCGAGCAAGCCTTGCGGGCGGCTGCGAGCGCGATTGCCCCTGAAGGCTGGGTGTATCTGGAGTCCCCCCAGTCGTGGTCGGCGGAAGATTTGGCGCCTTTGGGTTTGTTGCCCCACAAAGCAGGCCGCGCTGGGGCCGTTCATTTTGCTTTGCTCGCCAAAGCCTCAGCTTTGGGATAATCGGCCCATGAACCCCGTGTCCCATGCCGGCCCCCGCATCGCTGTTTACAGCGGCACCTTCGACCCCTTGACCTTGGGGCACGAAGACGTGACCTTGCGCGCCGCCGCGGTGTTTGACCGTGTCATCGTGGCGGTGGCCCGCGCCCACCACAAAAAAACCCGTTTCAGCTTGGACGAGCGCTTGGCCATGGTGCGAGCCTTTGCCGATGCACGCGCCCCTGGCCGGGTGGTGGCGTTGCCCTTCGAAGGTTTGATCATGGACTTTTGCCGCGAGCAGGGTGCTTGCGCCGTGGTGAGGGGTGTGCGCAACCTCAGCGACTTCGATTACGAGAGCCAAATGGCGGCCATGAACCGAAAGCTCAACCCGGCGGTTGAGACGGTGCTGCTCTTGCCGCAGGCCGATTTGCAGTGCATCTCCAGCACCTTGGTGCGCGAAATTGCCCAGCTCGGTGGCGATGTGCGCGGTATGGTCAACGCCGACGTGGCCCAGCGTCTGGCACGGGTGTGAGGCGCTGGCCATGGCCTTGATGATCACGGACGAATGCATCAATTGCGATGTGTGCGAACCCGAGTGCCCCAACGACGCCATTTACATGGGCGAGTTGATTTACGAAATCAACCCGAAGAAGTGCACCGAGTGCGTGGGGCATTTCGACGAGCCCCAGTGCGTTCAGGTGTGTCCCGTGGCGTGCATCCCGGTCAACCCTGAGCACGTCGAAACCCGCGAAACCCTCTGGCAAAAATTCCAGCGTTTGCAGTCTGCAGCTTGATCAGGCTGTTGGGGCAGGTGGTGCGTCGGTGACGGGCTTGGGTGGCTTGGGCCGTGGGGGCTTGCTGGTGTGAATCAAAACGGTGGCCTTGTCCATCTCGCCCGCAATCAAGTGGGGCAGGGCCTTGAGGGCGCGCTCCAGTCCTTGTCCGATGGCGATGCGGTCATCCAGCATGGGTTTCTTCAACACCCAATTCGCGACTTCGTTTTTGTTCCCCGGGTGGCCAATGCCGATGCGCAAACGCCAGTAATCGGGGCTGCCGAGCTGGCTGTGGATGTCGCGCAAACCGTTGTGGCCGGCGTGGCCACCGGCACGCTTGAGCTTCACTTCGCCGGGGGGGAGGTCCAGCTCGTCGTGCGCGACCAAGATGTGCTCCGGCGCGATCTTGAAAAACCGCGCCAAGGTGCCCACGGATTTACCCGACAAGTTCATGAAGGTCTGTGGCTCAAGCAGCCACAGGTTCTGGCCGTTGACGCTGGTGCGTGCCACGCTGCCGAAGTAATTGCGGTCGAGGGCCAGCGGGGCTTTGAGCACACGAGAGACCTCGTCGACCCACCAAAACCCTGCGTTGTGGCGGGTGTCTTCGTAGTCGGGGCCGGGGTTGCCCAAGCCAACGATGAGTTTGATCATGAAAGGATTATCCCCAAACGACAACGGCCCGCCAGGGGCGGGCCGTTGGGCAGGCAGGGCGAAAAATTACTTCTTGCCTTTGCCCTTGGCTTTGGGGTCGACCGCAGCGGCCACGGGTGCGGCGGCCACGAGTTCTTCCACAGGGGCCACCATCGAAGCGATGGTCAAGTCACCACGGCCGTGGGTCACGACTTTCACGCCAGCGGGCAGCTTGACGTGGCTGACGTGGATGCTGCCGCCTTTGGTGGCTTGGCTCAGGTCAACGGTGATGAACTCGGGCAATTGGGTGGCCAAGCACTCGATCTCGATCTCGGTCATGACGTGGTTGACCACGCACTTGTCTTCTTTGACGGCAGGCGACTGCTCGGCACCAACGAAGTGCAAAGGCACTTTCTTGTGCAAGCGGGTCTTGGCGTCCACGCGCTGGAAGTCCACGTGCAGGACTTGTTGTTTGAAGGGGTGGTATTGAACATCGCGCAGGATGACCTTTTCGGTCTTGCCGTTGAGTTCCATGTCCAGCAAAGAAGCGTGAAACGCTTCTTTTTTCAGGGCATGCCACAAAGCGTTGTGGTCAATCTCGATGGTCACGGGGGCGCTGGCGCCACCGAAGACGATACCGGGCGCACGGCCGGTGTTGCGCAGACGGCGGCTCGCACCCGTACCCTGCTTGTTGCGCTCAAAAGCGACGAATTGCATAGTTTTCTCCAGTTGAGGGGTCTCGCGACCAAGACGCCTCGGGTTTAAAAAGAGCGGGCCACCAACAGCGGTGGCTGCTCACACGTTGTCGCTGCGCAGGGCCTTAAAACAGGTTGTCCTGATCAGCAAACAAACTCATGACCGACTCACCAGAGGCAATGCGTGCGATGGTTTCGGCCATCAGCGGTGCCACGGAGAGTTGGCGAATTTTGGGGCAAGCCTGAGCGGCTTGGCTCAGGGGAATGGTGTTGGTGACCACCACCTCGTCCAGGGCGTCGCCTTTGGCGATCCGCTCAATGGCGGGGCCCGAGAAAATGGGGTGTGTGCAATAGGCGTAGACGTTTTTCGCACCGCGCTCTTTGAGCACCTCAGCGGCTTTGACCAGGGTGCCAGCGGTGTCGATCATGTCGTCCATGATCACGCAGTTGCGGCCTTCGATGTCGCCAATGACGTGCATCACTTCGGACACATTGGCCTTGGGGCGGCGCTTGTCGATGATGGCCATGTCGCAGCCGAGTTGTTTGGCCAAGGCGCGTGCGCGCACCACACCACCCACGTCGGGCGAAACCACCAAGAGGTCGTCGTAGTTTTTCTGGCGCAAGTCGCCCAGCAGCACCGGTGAGGCGTAAATGTTGTCGACCGGGATGTCGAAGAAGCCTTGGATTTGGTCGGCGTGCAAGTCCATGGTCAGGACGCGGTTGACACCCACGGCCTGCAGCATGTTGGCCACCACTTTGGCCGAGATGGGCACCCGGCTTGAACGTGGGCGGCGGTCTTGGCGTGCGTAGCCGAAATAGGGGATGACGGCAGAAATGCTCACGGCCGATGCGCGCTTGAGGGCATCGACCATGATGATGAGTTCCATCAGGTTTTCGTTGGTCGGTGCGCAGGTCGACTGGATCACAAAGGCGTGACGCGCGCGGACGTTTTGCGTGATTTCCACGGTGACTTCACCGTCAGAGAAGCGACCAACGTGGGCAGCGCCCAGGGTGGTGTGCAGGTGTTGTGCGATTTCAGCGGCGAGCACCGGGTTGGCGTTGCCCGTGAAGATCATGAAATCTGGGGGTTGTGCTTGCATGTTGATTTCACTGAAATGGTTTGGCAGGGGAGGAAGGACTCGAACCCTCGCATGCCGGAATCAAAATCCGGTGCCTTAACCAACTTGGCGACTCCCCTACGCAGACAGCGTGTCGTCAAACACACCGCCAAAACTGTCGCAGACCCCATCGAGTGATCAACTGCGCCCGATATTCTAATCGCTGCACCAGTCAAACAATGGATGAACATCCAAATTGCTGCAGATTTTCAGGATCCATGCGCTGGGCGCGTTGGACACCGAATGACCGTGCGGCAAATGCGCAAACACCGCGGTGCCCGATCCGGTCATTCGTCCCGACAGCCCTTGAGAGGCGAGCCAGTCGATGCCATGTTGCACATCGGGACACAAGGCTGAGGCCACAGGCTGCAAGTCGTTGTGGGCTTTGTCCAAAATGTTTTGGATGTCGCACACCACCACCGAGCCGGTTGGTTCAGCCGCGTTGTCAGCAGCAAAGCCTTGGATTGTAGCAGTTTTTGTGTCCCGTTTGAGCAGGGGCGAGCTAAAAATCGCCTGTGTCGAGGCGCCGGTCGGCGGCTTGAGCACCACGAACTGGGCCGGTGGCAGGTGAATGGGGGTGAGTTGTTCTCCCACGCCTTCGACCCAGGCGTTGCGCCCGCCAATGAAAAAAGGCACATCGGCGCCCAAGCGCAAGCCCAGCTCGGCCAGTTGGGTGCGCGGCAGGTTCAACCCCCACAGGCGGTTGAGTGCGAGCAAGCAGCTGGCGGCGTCGGACGAACCGCCGCCCAAGCCCGCTTGCGCAGGCAAGCATTTCTCCAAACGGATGTCCACGCCCCAAGGGCAGCCGCTGGCCTCTTTGAGGGCCAGTGCGGCACGCACACACAGGTCTTGTTCTGGCAGGGCGCCTTGCGTGTTGTCGTGTCGAACGATGCGGCCATCCTCGCGCAGGTCAAAGTGCAGCGTGTCGGCCCAGTCGATGAGCATGAACACCGATTGCAGGCAGTGGTAACCGTCGTCACGCCGCCCGGTCACATGCAAAAACAGGTTCAGCTTGGCCGGTGCTGGCACGTGGTGCAGGTATTGCAAAGGCGGGCGCGTGAGGTTCATGGCTCAAACACCACGCGCAGTTCGGCGCGGGGCAAAGGGGTTTCTCGTTGGGCCTGGATGCGACCGTCGGCGTGTCGCGACAGGTCCACAGTCCATCCCGCCGTGTGGGTGACTTCGCCGTTAAGCCATGCAAACAAGTGGGTTACGGGCAGCTCAGTGCCCAGCAACTCGCGCATGAGTTCGCCCAAGTTGGGGCGGTTTTCCCATTCGCTGCCCCGTTGCCATTGCGCCCCTTGCGCGTTCCACAGTACCTGCGCCAAGGTGGTGCCCAGCGGGGAGAGCAGGGTCAGTCGCCCAGCTTCTGGGCTGCCTTGCAATTCAAAACTGGCGGTGAAATTCTGTGGTGGCGTTTCGTGCACGGTGACCGCCAAGCGGCCAGACCAGATCCGTGCACCTGTGGTGGGCGCGCTGGCGCAAGCGCTCAAGCCCAGCGTCGAAGCCATGGCACTTAAAGCGCCCAAACAACGCCGTCGTTGCATCATGGTTGGACGTTGAAGCGCTGGAGGGTGCTGCGCAAAGTGGGGTTGTCGGCGTTGATCGCCAAGCCCTTGCGCCAAACCGCCAAGGCCTGCTCTCGGTCACCCGTGACCCACAAGACCTCACCCCAGTGCGCCGCGATTTCGGCGTCGGCCTTCATCTCGAAAGCGCGTTTCAAATGGACCAGGGCTTGTGCATGGTTGCCCAAGCGAAATTCCACCCAGCCCAAGCTGTCCAGAATGTAGCCATCTTGTGGGGCCAGCGAAACGGCTTTTTCAATCAGGGCTTTGGCTTCGGACAAACGCACGTTGCGGTCGGCCCACGAGTAGCCCAAGGCGTTGTAGGCGTGTTCGTAGTTGGGGTGGCTCTGAATGAGACCCTTTAACAACCGCTCCATGTCGTCCCAACGCTCCAGCTTTTCGGCCATGCTGGCTTGTTCGTAGACCCAGTCGGGATCTTGTGGAAAACGGCTCACGGCTTGACCATACAACTCGTAAGCCGCCGCATGGTCTTTGGCGTCGCGCAAAAGCTGAGCTTCGGCCAAGATTTTCAGACGCGCATCGCCCGATCGCCGTTCGGGAGCTTGGCGCACCACCGCCCGGGCCTCGCTCATGCGACCTTGTTGACGCAAGATGGAAGCGCGGCGGATGTGGACCGAGAGCACATCGTGCTCGGCGGGGATTTGGTCTAGCCAAGCGATGGCGCCCAGCATGTCGCCGCGTTTTTCGGCCAGCCCAGCCAATTGCACCAAGGCTTGTGTGCGCGCATCGCTCGGACCGCTGCTCGCACTCAGGTCGAGGTAGTGGCGAAGCGTGGCTTCTCCTGCTTCGGCTTCGTTCGCTTGCACTTGCAAGGTGCCCATCAACAACCACGACTCGTGTACCTGCGGCCAGCGTTCTTGCAGGTGTCGCAACTGGGCTTTTGCATCGGCCCAGCGCTCCAGGTTCACCAACACACGGGCGTAGGCCAAGGCCACGGTGTGACTGTGGGTCTTGGGGGCGGCGGTGGCTTTGGCGTGGCTGATGACCAAGGCTTCAGCCGCTGCATGACCTTGTTCCAGCAAACCCAAGGCTAACAAGGCTGGCCAGTCCGCTGTTCGGTCGAGTCGATGCGCCGCTTGGGCTTCTTGTACAGCAGCCTCCAAGTCGCCAGCCGCCAAGGCCATTCGGCCCAAGCTGGTGTGAACCGCCACTTCGGTTGGAGTGCTTCCCTTCAAGCCCGACAAGGCGCTGCGCACGGCGCGCAAGGCCTCGGCCTTGTCCTTCACGTTGGCATAGGTGTTGGGGATGCTGTTGATGGCGTTGATTTGTTCTTGACCCTTGAGGCCTTGCACCAAGCTTTTGAGCACGGACGTCGTTTCACCCACGCGGTTGAGCGCCAACAAAATTTGCAATTCAAAGCGCTGGGCCTCGTCTGAAGTGGGAAAGTCGCTGCGCCATGCCCGTACCGCACTCAACGCCGATCCGCCCGAACCGCTCTGCAGGGCCATGTTCACTGCTCGGCGATAGAGGTCGGCGTTGCGTTGGTGGCGAGCGGCCTCTTGCATCAACTGAAAGGCGCGGGCATGGTCGCCGGCTTGTGCGGACATCTCAGCGGTGACGATGTACAAAAACAAGCGGCTGTCGAGCGCCGAGTTCACCGGTGCTGCCACGGCGTGGTGCATCAAGACACCCGTGGCCAGCACCACCCAGCTGTGCCTGAGCCGAGCCGATCGGGGTTTCGTGGGGTTTGGTCGCGGCAGGCGGGGCGTGTGGCTCATCGGCTCATGATAATGGATGCTGTTGAACCTGATGGCCTCGAGCCCCTTTGTCCATGCCCGAATTACCCGAAGTAGAAATCACCCGTTTGGGCTTTGCCGACCGCATCGCCGGGGCGGTGATTGAGCGCGTTTTCTTGGGCAAACCTTTGCGCTGGCCATTGGGTTGTGCGCCTGCGGTGTTGCAGGGCCAGCGGGTGTCGTCGGTGGGGCGGCGCGGCAAGTATTTGCTCATCCATTTGGATCGCGGCGTGCTGTTGGTGCATTTGGGCATGTCGGGCCACGTGCAGTTCGCCGACCGCTTGCCCGAGCGCGGTCCTCACGACCACGTGGAGCTGCACACCAGCCAAGGCATTTTCAGGTTGCACGACCCGCGCCGCTTTGGTGCGGTGGTCTACGCGCCGCAAGGGCTGGACGACCCGGTGGCGCTCAAGCTCTTGGGTGGCTTGGGCTGTGAGCCGCTGGAGAGTGGTTTTGAGCCGCGCACCTTTCACCAAGCTTTGCAGCAACGCCGCAGCCCCATCAAAACCGTCTTGCTCGGCGGTGATGTGGTGGTGGGCGTGGGCAATATTTATGCGTCCGAGTCGCTGTTCATGGCCGGCATTCGCCCCACCACAGCCGCCAATCGGCTGAGCAAGCCGCGCGTGGCGCGTTTGCACGCGGCGGTGGTGGCGGTGCTGCGCCAAGCCTTGGTCGCGGGCGGCAGCAGCTTGCGCGACTTCAAACACACCGACGGGCAAAACGGGTATTTTCAGCTCGACGCTGCGGTGTATGGCCGCGCCGGCGAGCCTTGCCGTGTGTGTGCCACGCCCATCAAGACCTTGCGCCAGGGCCAGCGCTCCACCTTCTACTGCCCCCAATGCCAAAAACCTTGAGTTTTGCCCAGCGCCTGATCGATTGGCAGCGCCGAGAGGGTCGCCACGGCTTGCCTTGGCAAGGCACGCGCGACCCGTATCGCGTGTGGCTGTCCGAGGTGATGCTGCAGCAAACCCAAGTCAGCACCGTCCTCGATTACTACCCGCGTTTTTTGGACCGATTCCCCGACGTCCAAGCCTTGGCTGCGGCCGAGCAGGGCGAGGTCTTGGCGCTGTGGAGCGGCTTGGGCTACTACAGCCGGGCGCGCAACCTTCACCGCTGCGCCCAATCGGTGATGGCCGATCATGGCGGCGCTTTTCCTCAGACCTGGACCTTGCTGCAGACCTTGCCCGGCATCGGTGCTTCCACGGCAGCGGCCATTGCGGCGTTTTGTTTTGGTGAGCGCGTCTCCATCGTCGACGGCAATGTGCGCCGGGTCTTGTCGCGCTTGCTGGCCTTTGAGGGCGATCTGGCCAAGACCCCAGCCCAGCGGGCCTTGTGGGACTTGGCGCAAACCCTGGTGCCCGAGGCCAGTCCTTCGCAGGCCGAGGACATGCAGGCCTACACCCAAGGCCTGATGGACTTGGGTGCCACGCTGTGCACCCGCAGCCAACCCGCGTGCGAGCGCTGCCCGGTGCAGGGTTTGTGTCAAGCGCACGCCAGCGACCAAGTGGCGCGCTTCCCCATCAAAACGAAAACCCTCAAACGGCGCAGCGAAAGCTGGTGGCTCTTGTGCCACTTCGACCCCAGCGAGGGCGGTTGGGTGTGGTTGGAGCAGCGACCGCAAACCGGCATTTGGGCGGGCTTGTATTGCCCGCCGGTGTGGGGTGACGAAGCTCACCTGCGTGAGCGCTTGAAAGGCGTGGCCTTGTCGGCGATCGATCACCGACCCGCGGTCTCACACGCTTTGACCCACCGCGAATTGCGTTTGCACCCGACGGTGGTTCGCGGTTCGCGCCAAGGGTTCACAGCTACGGGCGAGCAGGGTCGGTGGGTGGCCTTGGCTCAGATCGATGCGGTGGGTTTGCCCAAACCCATCCGGACTTGGTTGGACACTTTACAGCCCGACTGATCAACCGCTGTGGGGCGCCCAGTGGTCGCTTTCGCGGTGGCGCACCCGGGTGTTCCACTGCTCGCCAAACGCTTTGGCCAAGGCCTCGACCAAATACACCGAGCGGTGTTGTCCGCCGGTGCAGCCGATGCCCACCGTGACGTAGCTGCGGTGGTCTTGCAGCAAGCGCGGCAACCAATGCTTCAGAAAATCCGCGACGTGGTTTTGCATTTGGTGCACCTCGTCGTGTCCCGCCAAAAACTGAGCCACCGGTGCATCCAAGCCGGTGAGGGGTTTGAGCTCGGGCTCGTAATGGGGGTTGGGCAACATGCGCACGTCAAACACAAAGTCGGCGTCCATGGGGATGCCGCGCTTGAAGGCAAAAGACTCGAACACCAAGGTCATGGGCGCGTGGTGCGTGCCCACCATGTCCTTGACTTGGCTTCGTAAACGCGCCGGCCGGGTCAGGCTGGTGTCGATCACCAAAGCGCGTTCGCGCAGTTCGGCCAACAACTCGCGCTCGTGTTCGATGGCGTCGACCAAGGCGCGTTTGGGGTCCACCGATTTGACCGACAAGGGGTGTGAGCGGCGCGTCTCGGAGAAGCGCCGCACCAAAGCGTCGGTGGTGGCATCCAAAAACAGCGTGGTCAGGTGAACCGGTCGGCTGATGTTGTTCTGCAAGGCCTTGAGTTGGCGCGGTACACCGGGCAGGGCGTCGGCGCTGCGCACGTCCATGGCGATGGCCACACGGCTGGCGTGGTGGCTGTGCTCCAAGGCAATGAAGGCGTCAAAGAGTTCGGGCGGTAGGTTGTCCACGCAGTAAAAGCCCGCGTCTTCGAGCGCATTGAGCGCCACCGATTTGCCCGAACCGGACATGCCGGTGATGAGCACCAGCTCCATGGGGGGTGTGCGCGTGGTCATGGTTGGAGCAACTCGCGGGCGTGTGCCAACGAGGCCTGTGATTGGCCAGAGCCGCCCAGCATGCGGGCGATTTCCAGCACACGCTGTTCGCCATCAATGGGCAGAACTTGGCTCAGGGTTTGGCCTTGAGCGGCTTGTTTGCTGACCAAGCAGTGTTGGTCGGCGCTGGCTGCGACCTGCGCCAAGTGCGTCACCGCCAAGACCTGGCGGTCTTGGCCCAGCTGGCGCAGCAACTGGCCCACGGTGTGGGCCACCGCACCACCAATGCCCGAGTCGACCTCGTCAAAAATCAGGGTGGGGGCTTGACCGAGTTGGCTGGTGATGACCGACAAGGCCAGCGCGATGCGCGAGAGCTCGCCGCCCGAGGCCACTTTGCCCACGGGGCGTGGCGTCACACCGGCGTGGCCCGCCACCAAAAACTCCACCTGCTCCCAGCCGGAGGCTTGGGGCGTGTCCAAACGCGTGAGCGCCACTTCAAAACGCCCACCGGCCATGCCCAAGGTTTGCATGGTCTCGGTGACGGCTTGGGACAGCTTGGGTGCGGCTTGTTGGCGCTGAACGCTGAGCTGGTCGATGGCTTGGGTGAAGGTCTTCCAAGCGTTGCGTTCGGCGGCTTGCAGGCCATCGAGATCGGCAAAGGATTCGAGCTTGGCCAGCTGCGCCCGGCTCTCGGCGTGGAAAGCGGCCAAGTCTTCGGGCGTGCGGCGGTAGCGTTTGGCCAGCGACATCCACAAGGACAGGCGATCGTCCAAGGCTTGCAGTGTGGCCGGGTCGGTGTCCATGTGGCGGCTGACTTGGTACAGGGTGTGGCGCGCGTCTTGGACCTGCGCCAAGGCGCTGTTCAAGGCCTCGATGGGCGCGGCAAAGCGCGGCTCGATGTGGGCTTGACCTTCGAGTTGGTGCAAGGCGCGTTGGATCAAATCGGCCGCGCTGGGCGACTCGTCGTCCAAGGCCGCAGCGGCTTGTTCGGCCGCTTCAATCAAACCTTGTGCGTTGGCCAAGCGGCCGTGTTCGGTGTTGAGTTCGGCCCATTCACCCGCTTGGGGCGAGAGCTTGTCGAGTTCGCTGATTTGCCAGCTCAAACGCTCCATCTCTTGTTGCGATTGCGCTTGGCTGGCGGTGGCCTCGTCCAAGGCTTGTCGATGTTGGCGCCAAGCGGCCCACAGCCGTTTGGCCTCTTGGGTGTTCACACCGGCGTAGGCGTCGAGCAGGTCGCGCACCGCGTCGGCGCGGGTGAGGCTTTGCCAAGCGTGTTGGCCGTGGATGTCCACCAGGGCGTCGGCCAAGGACTTGAGTTGGGTCACGGTGGCCACGCTGCCGTTGATCCAAGCTTTGCTGCGGCCTTCGGTGTCCAAGGTTCGCTTGAGCAAGAGGCTGTCCTCTTGGGCAAAACCTTCTTCGTCCAGCCAGACCGCAGTGGCCGGGGTGTTGTCGAACTCGGCGGCGATTTCGCAGCGGCTGGCGCCTTCGCGCACCACACCGCTTTGGGCGCGGGCGCCCAAGGCCAATTGCAAAGCGTCGATCAAGATCGATTTGCCCGCGCCCGTCTCACCGGTGAGCACGGTGAAGCCCGCAGCCAGTTCCAGGTCCAGGGTTTGGACGATCACAAAGTCGCGCAGCGCAATTCGTCGCAAGCTCATGGTGGGGTCAAACGCCTTCGTTCCAGTGGAGTTTTTCGCGCAGGGTGTCGAAGTAGCTCCAGCCCATGGGGTGGAGCAGCCGCAAGGTATGTTCGGACCGGCTCACGACGATGCGGTCGCCGTGCAACAAACTGGCCAGCGATTGCATGTCAAAGTTGGCGCTGGCGTCGCGGCCCGACACGATTTCCACGGTCACCTCATTCTGCGAGGGCAGCACCACCGGGCGGTTGGACAGGGTGTGGGGTGCAATGGGCACCATCAGCCAGCCGTCGATGCCGGGGTGGATCAGCGGGCCGCCAGCCGACAAGGCGTAGGCCGTGGAGCCGGTGGGCGAGGCAATGATCAGACCATCGGCGCGTTGCTTGGAAACAAAGCGGCCATCGACCTCCACCCGCATTTCAATCATGCTGGCCACACTGCCTCGGCTGACCACCACGTCGTTCATGGCCGTGGCCTCGAACACACAGCGACCGTCCCGAATCACCTTGGCCGCCATCAACACCCGACGCTCCTCGGTGTACAAGCCGTGCAGCATGGGCCGCAGGACTTCGGCAAAGGCATCGAACCGGATGTCGGTGATGAAGCCCAAACGGCCTTGGTTGATGCCCACCAGAGGCACGTTGAAGCGAGCCAATTGGCGCGCCACACCCAGCATGGTGCCGTCGCCACCCACCACCAGGGCCAAGTCGCAGCTTTGCCCGATGCTGGCGACGCTCAGCGCGGGGTGGTGCATGAGGCCAGTGTTCAAGGCAGTTTCGGTTTCCAAACTGACGTCGCAGCCCTGGGCGTGCAAAAACTGCGCGATGGCCTCCACGGCGTCGCGTGAGCCGGGGGCGTTGTACTTGCCCACGATGGCCACGTGCGAAAAACGGCGGGAGGCACCGTTGGCGGTCGAAGCGGGGTGGGCGGGTGCATTCATAATCGCAAATTACAACATAGCTTCGTACAATGCGCAGATGCTAGACGACCGCGCCAAACTTTTGCTCAAGGCCCTGGTGGAGCGTTACATCGCCGATGGGCAACCCGTGGGTTCGCGCACCCTGTCCAAGGCCACGGGGTTGGACTTGTCGCCCGCCACCATCCGCAACGTCATGAGTGATCTTGAGGAGCTCGGCCTCATCGCCAGTCCCCACACCTCGGCCGGTCGCATACCCACGGCAAGAGGCTACCGTTTGTTCGTCGACACCATGCTCACCGTGCGCCGCGACGAATTACCGGCCTTGGAGAGCCTGTCCAGTTTGGAGACGGGTGGCCAGCCACACAAGGTTTTGAACAGCGCTGCACACATGCTCTCCAGTCTGTCGCAATTCGTGGGGGTGGTCATGGCCCCGCGCCGCGCCAGTGTGTTTCGGCACATCGAGTTCTTGAGCCTGTCTGAACACCGGGTGTTGGTGATCTTGGTCTCGCCCGACGGCGATGTGCAAAACCGCATCATCCAAACCTCGGTCGTTTACACGCAATCGCAGCTCATCGAAGCCGCCAACTTCCTCAACAGCCACTACTCAGGCTTGACCATGGAAGAGGTGCGTTTGCGATTGAAGTCCGAGGTCGAGCAACTGCGCGGCGAGATCGCCACCCTGATGCAGGCTGCGGTTCAAAGCCCCGAAGAAGACAACGAACCCAACGAGGTGGTGGTGGCCGGTGAGCGCAACCTCCTGTCGGTCAGTGAGTTTTCGCAAGACATGGGCAACCTGCGCCGCATGTTCGATTTGTTCGAGCAAAAAACCCAAATCATCCGCTTGCTCGATGTGTCCAACCAAGCCGAGGGTGTTCGCATTTACATTGGTGGTGAGAGTCAGGTTGTGCCATACCAAGACCTTTCGGTCGTGACGGCTCCCTATGAGGTTGACGGTCAACTGGTCGGCACCTTGGGTGTGATTGGCCCGCAGCGCATGCCCTACGAGCGCATGATCCAAATCGTCGACGTCACCGCCAAGTTGGTCGGCAATGCCCTGCGACAAAGCAAATAAACGATGAACGCTCATTTCGAAGCTTTGCTGGACGAACACGCCAACACCTTGCAGCGATGGGTAGATGAAATCACCCAACTCAACGAACGCATCGCCCGTTTGGGTTTGGCTTTGGGTTTGCATTTGGAGCGTGCAGCGGATGTGCAGCGCGTCTTGAACTTGGACATCGGCGTGCTGCCCAAAGACCCCCAGCAAGCCCACCGTTGTCGCAACGAATGGACCGAGCTGCGTGGGCTGATGGTCATGCGATACCGCTTGGAAAAAACCATGAGCGATTTGCACGGAGCCAAAACCGCCCGTGAGGTGCTCGACACCAGCGAAGCCACGCTGGCCCACGAGGGCTTTCGCCCGGGACAAGACGGTTTGTCCGTCTGAAGCGCCCCGTACAATAAGCTTTGGTTGGGGCGTTAGCTCAGTTGGTTAGAGCAGGGGACTCATAATCCCTTGGTCGTCGGTTCAAGTCCGCCACGCCCTACCACCTATTTGCCTGCAGGTGAAACCTTGGGCGAGTCTATCGGGGATTTTTGCTCATCGGTTCGCACACTGCTGAAAAATAGCATCCACAGATCTGTGTCGATGACCGACATGTCCAACCTAGAGCCCAGGAAGGCTGGGAGGGGGCAGGTCAGGAACTAAAACCGTGTGTGATTTGTGACTTTTTCTTGAAACCACAACCCACATGCAAAAGTTTTTTGGGCGTCATAGGAAGGCTTCGCGAACAATTTTCCAACCTCCAGTGACTTCCATCCAGTACTGACGTACCCGGTACACATGGGTTTCCGAGTTGAGCTGAAAGTCAAATTCAACCATCGTGTAGGCCGAATCGCGCTGCCATTCCACCACAGTGAAGTTTTGAACACGTATGTCCTTGGGGGTATTTTTGTTGGACTGAACGTGTCGCAAGAGACGGTACTCCCATTTGCTACCACCTTCGTAAAAATCTTCTGAATTGAATTCTGGCGTGTTGCCTGAGAACGCCTTGATCAATGTAGCGAGCTGGTTCTGTACCGCGTGTGCCAAGGTTTGATTGCCATTGACCAATTCGGTGGATGGTTTCCATTCGATGCCATCGTCGATGATGATCAACGTTTGTTGTGGGGTCGCCGCTGACAGCATGGCTACCATGTCATCATTCGAAAGAACAAGACACCCATCAGAGGAAAAAGGGTATCGAACGTAGGTGTTTGATGGGCTACCGTGAAACCAAATACCGAATCCTGTTCTCCCCAGCTTTCGGTCCACTGGATTGGGGTAATTGATATTCAAAGCCCCCGACCCGTACAAGTCGGTCAATATCTCTTGCGGAATCCGATCCATCAATTGGTAAATGCCTAAAGGTGTTTTTTTATCGCCTTCGAGTTGTTTGCCAGCACCTTGGTCACCAATCGTCATGAAGAAACTGTGTTTGAGCTGCAATCTGCTTTGGCCTGCGCTGTGACGAATATCGAATAAGTGCAGTCGCCCAAGCTTCGTATCCGCCACCAACAACTGTCGGTAATGGTTACCCAGACTCAACAGGTGTTGCGGCACCATGCCTGCGGCAGGTAATGAGCCCAAGGCTTTGAGACGAAGTGACAGTTCAAGTTGGCTGGCTTGGAGTGGTGGCAGTTCGGATGTCAGCGATTGTTCAATGAACTGCCAGTTGTCCGAAAAAGTTTCGGTCACCCATTCGGCAGGGTTTTGAGGCGTGTGTAAACGCAGCAGATCGGCATAAATCAATTGACCCAGAGCGTAGTTGGGGGCATGTTTTGTGAGGGCTTGTGCCAATCGTGTGGCTTTGTTCAAGTCTTCAGCAGCAATAGCGTTGAGGACTTGAATGAGCCGTCTTTCATGGCTTGAGTGTTGGCTGCTTGCAGTGGGAATGCTCCGAATCCCTTCAATTGTTCGGGGGTCCAAGGCCAAGAATTTGAAGGGCTTTGTGTCTGTGATCTGTGCGATGGTCTGCGCATGGCCCGATGAATGGGTGTTGATGGCGAGGGCCACCAACAGCAGTGCTGTCAATGCTTGAAATTTCATGGGCACATCAGCGAGTCACGACACGTTCACGCACGATCTTCCATTGGCCATCTTGCCAGGTCAAGGTCAACGATTTGTTGGATCGTGCTTTAAGGGTTTTGGATTGGTACCACTGCCGAAATCGAATCTCAGCGCTTTCAGGGGTCCGTGTGATCACTTGTGCTTCTTCAATTTGAACTTGTATGCCTTGATCTGGGGTGATCCTTTGCCGACGTTGGTCGGCCCAAGCGGTGAAGCTACTTTTGGATTCGGGAATGAATGCCTCACTGTAATAAGACAAGTAGCGTTCTGCATCACCCGACGACCATGCTTGTGCCCAGTTTTGAGCAAATGCCAATAGTTGTTCATCTTCAACCGAGGGCGTGGGGCTTGTCGCTGCTTCAACGGCGGGCTGATTGACCGTGCTCACTTTGGGGCTTGGGGGCGTTGTGGATTTGACGGAGGGATTGGCGATGACCGCTGGGGTGCTTGGCGTTGGGCTTTGGGTCGTAGCTGGCTCGTGCACGGGCGCTTGGATGTCATTCCCGTTGAAGGTGTGGATGGCCGCGAGAGGGGTTCTGGGGCTCCTGGGTTTGTTGGGATCCAAAGCCAACTGCAATGCCGAGGCCGCATGCTGACTTTTGATGGTGATCAGGCTGCTGTACAGCGTTGCAAATTCTGGGTGTTGCTTGATGCCAGCCAAGATCAAGCGCTCGGCTTCCAGTAGCTTGCCTTGCCCGGCATAGATGGCCGCCAAATTGTTGCGAGCAACGAGATTTTTCGGCTGCTCTTTGATCAGTTTGGCGTAGATGTCGATGGCGTCTTTGGTTTGCTGGTTGTTGAGTTTCAGTCCAGCCTTCAACATCAACAATTCGGTTTTAATGGCCTCGTTTTTGGGGAGTTCTTTGTCGAGCTTTCGAATCGCGGGCAGATAACCCTCGGTGCGTGCGATGGTTTGAATTTCACCAATCAAGTTGGGGTTTTCTTGCGCACGAACCCAACCGGAAAAGATCAATATCCCAGCGCAAAGCATGTAAAGAGATCGGTTGGTCAGGGCGGTGCGCATCGTCGATTTCAATGGAGAGGTGATGTTCGAATTCGAAATTTCAGTATAGCTTTGCCATCATTGGCGCCGCCGTCGCTCAGGCCAAGCCCTTCCATCGGCGTCACCTACAATCGGCAACTTTTGCAGGCCTTTCACGAGCCTTTGGCTAAGACTGGACCGCCTGTCTGTGGTTTTGGTATCGGCACGTCGGGTTATTTATGAAATTGCTTTTCGCCATGTTGTTGGTTTGCGCAGGCCTGTCACCTGCCGTGTCCAGTGCGGCTTCTGCAGAGGGTCGCACCCAATACCAGCAAGACATCACGGCATGGTGCGACCAACTGTCTGCCAAATTGGCGGGTATTGATACACCTTCATGCGCTCAATACCCCTACAAAATCAGCCAAATTCGATCGGTAAACAACAGCATCATTCCTTACCTGGACATTGGCTCGGCCGATGTTCGGGAAAAGTTGCGTATTTTGGTGGTTGGTGGCATCCATGGGGACGAATGGACTGCGATCTCTTTGGTCTTTTATTGGCTCAATTGGATTCCGCCAGGTGGGCAAGCCGATATGCATTGGCGCATCGTGCCGTTATCCAATCCCGATGGATTCAATCTCAAGCCATCCACACGGACCAACGCCAACGGGGTCGATTTGAATCGCAACTTCCCGACGCCCGACTGGGCCACCACCGCACGCCGCTATTGGGTGACTCGGACCGATATGAACCCCCGTCGTAACCCAGGACCATCGGCCAACTCAGAACCGGAAACACAATTGATGGTGCAGCACATTGAGCAATACAAGCCGCATGTGATTTTGAGTTTGCATGCACCCTATGGTCTGATTGACTTTGATGGGCCTGAAAAAAATGCCCCTTTGCGTTTTGGTTTACTGCCCCTCAAAAGATTGGGTGTGTTCCCTGGCTCCATGGGCAATTACGCAGGGGTTCATTTGGGCATACCGGTGGTCACGGTCGAACTCGACAACGCCAGACAAATGCCAGCACAGAGAGATGTTCGTCGCATGTGGGATGACCTGCAGATTTGGTTATCAGATTTTTCCAACAAGATGCCAAGGTAAACCCTGGGATACCGTTTTTTTGTTGCGAAAAAGCATTAAACTGACAGCTTTTGTCAGATTGCAGATCATTGTTAGTTTATCCTGTGCAGTCTAGGAAAAGCTGCCTTGAATACTAATGTATGGTTTTTGTTGTTGTCTTGTTGCTTTCGTCACCCGTCTGCGGTGATTGAGAGCCAAGCCGCGTGGGTGTTGAATTGAAAAATTCACCCAAACAGCATTTGGCACGGCACCTCGCGGACGCCGTCCCCGAACCCAAGGCGCTGGCTGCGTGGTTGAGTACCTTGTCTGCCATGACCGCAGAGGGTGCGCTCATGCAGCGGGATGGGAATGACCTCGTGTTGCAAGGTGCGGACGGCCAATGGCAACGCATCGTGGGTTTTTTCAGCGTTGAAGGTCTGTCGGCGCTTGAACTTCAAGATGGAGAACTCGCTGAAATTTGGCGAGCTATCATGGACTTGGTCGAACCCGAGGCTGGTCGACTCTATGCACAGGCCAATAACGGTACCGTCAGCGATTCACCGCCAACGTCAGCGGCTTCTCAGGCGGTGGCCAAAGTCTCAGAGGTTTTTGGCGTTGTTCAGGTCGTTCGAAACGGTGAGACGGTTTTGTTGTCCGTCGGTGACGACGTATTTTTGGGTGATGTGGTCAGCACCCAGGCCGACTCAAGGGTGAAGTTGGACTTTTTTGGTGCTTCGGCCGGCGCCGACGCCATCAACTCCACGTTGATCTCAGACCAAACCAAAGTCAGCATCGCGGGTGAGGTTGAGACCAATGCCTCTAACCAAATTCAAGTCACCCAAATCACCTTAAAAGTTGAGACCGGCAATTTGACGGTGGGTCAATCCACGGCTTCGCGGATCGCGATTCAAGTCGAAACGCCTGCTGGGCGTGTCGAAGTACCGCAAGTGGGTTTGTCGGTTTCGGTCCAGCCCGATGTCCCGCAACCCACGTTTCAAATCCCACGCCCATCCAACGATTCGAACCCGTCGGTGACGGGCACCACGCCGCTTCGGCTGACAGCGCCCGATGGCAGCGTTCAGCAACTGAACGTACCCACAGCGCCGGCAACCAACGAGGCCACACCCCAGGCGCCGGTGATCAGCGCCCCCACGGCTGTCGCGGCTCCCAACCCGCAGCCAAGTGCGGCGGCCCTGATCCCTCGGGCGCAGGAGCCGTTGCCAGCCCCGCAAGATTCGCCCATCACGGGAGCCAACAAACAAGCGCCGTTCTCTAATTCGACCGAATTGAACAATGGCTTTGAAAGCCGAGTCCCAGCTTCTGGGCCAATCGATGCGCCTACCTTGCCCAACGCAGCGCCCAGTCCAGCGGAAGCGCAGGCGAACGTGCTCAGGCCGAGTGCAGCGCCCTCGCTGGTAGAGCCCGACAGCGCGCCGCCTCCCGTCGTACCGCGCGTGGACTTCGCAACCGCTGATGTGGCCTACGACCCCGTCGCCGGCAAGGTGGTGTTCACGGTTCCTTTGTCCAGCTCAACCACGCGCCCGATCACGATCGACTTTACCGTCAAGTCCACTTTGGCCAGTGGCAACACTGGCCGAACCGAAGTGGGTGAAAACGATTTTTCCGTGGTCATCAGGCCCGGTCAAAAGTTCCTGACTTTTGCGGTGGATGCCGGGTCGAACTTCAACACCCTGAAGGACAGTTATGGGCTGGCCTTTTCCTTGGATGCGACGTTCGCCAAAAATGCGACCTTGGTGGGCACCAGCGCCGACTTGGGTGCAAGCGACATCACGTCCACCGCGGGAGCCGCGGCGGGTGTGTCGGTGCTTCAGCCGCCTGCCGGTCAGTTGCCGCTGACGCCGCCAGCCATCACCGCCTTGGCCTTGCCTGTGAGTGGTGGTGATAACACGCCGCCAGTCTTTAGTGCGGCTCAGCTCCGACAGTTGCAAGGCTCATCCAGCGATCCGATCCGCGTGTCGGGTGCGGCTGGGGATGTGGTGGTGCTGGCCAACCCATCGGGGGCCAACACCAGTCCAACTTGGTGGCGTGATCCTTCGGCTGATGCCACGGGTTTCAAGGCCTACAAATCGACCGACGGTGCCAACGTCACCACCGTCTTGGTGGCCGATGCGGTGGAGGTCGGCACGCAATTGACGGCCACCAGCGGAAGCAACACCTTTGTCTCTGGCCCCGGCAATGACACGATCCAAGGCGGCTCGGGCGTTGATCAGCTGGATTTGACCAGCAGACTCAATGCCAGCGGGCAGATGGTGACGGTATCGGGTGGGCTGCAGGTGGATTTGGCTCAAGGCACCCTGACCGACACGGTGGTCGGTGGTTTCGGGTCGGACCGTTTGCAGAGCATCGAAAACGTCAAGACTGGGCCGGGTAACGATTCGATCGTGGGTTCTTCCGTCGCCAACTTGATCGAAGCGGGAGATGGAGATAACGTCATCGATGGCGGCGCTGGTGCTGACACGGTGATCTCCGGAACAGGCAGCGACACCATCGTCTACAACCCAGTGGCCACCATTCAAGCGGGCGGCGGTGCTGGGGTTGACACCCTGGTCATGCGCGGATCGACCGTGGACATGACAACCGCAACAGGATCCGCTCAAGGCATTGAACGGATCAGCTTGGGCGCTGACACGGGCGCCAACCGTTTGGTCATCAGTGCTGACAACGTGCGAGAAATGGCGGGGCAGAACAACCCTGTGATCACGGTGGTGGGCGATGCGAATGACACCATCACGCCTTCGGGTGATTGGACTCGCTCGCCGAGTGCAGACAGCAGTGGTCTGTATGCGTACACGAACGGCAACGCCACGATGTTGGTCAGTCCAGCCATTGAAGTGGTGGGCGAATCGCTCCAAGGAGGAGCCTACGCATCCCATCTACAAGGTTTTGGTTTAAACGACACCCTGACGGCGGGCTCAGGTGGGGACACGCTTGATGGCGGTCCTGGTAGTGACCGCTTGTTGGGCAGCACGGGTGCGGACACCTTGGTCTTTGATGCGCTGGACACGAGCGTGGACGGTGGTGCGGGTATTGATACCTTGTCGGTGCGCGAGCCTTTGGCGGACTTGACGGCGATACCCGCCAACGTGATCAAAAACATCGAGGCGATTGATTTGTCGGGCAACCATGCCAATGCATTGACGCTGAACGGCGCCACTGTTCAAGCCATGACCGATTCAAGCAACACCTTGAAGATCAAAGGTGAAGCCGGTGATCAGCTGTATTTGAAAGATACATGGGTTGACACCAACACAGAAGAGCGTGTCGATGGCGTGATCTACGACATCTACACCCAAATGGTCGACGGCCAGACGGTGACTTTGAAAGTCGACAGCCGTGTGGCTTTGACCCAGGGCGCCACCAATGGCGCGCCAGTGGACACGCTGCGTGGGGGTGTGGGTAACGACACCATCACAGGCAGTAACACGGCTTCGCAACTCTCGGGTGGTGATGGCAATGACACCATCACTGGCGGCACAAGCAACGACACCTTGGTAGGCGGAGTGGGCCGCGACTCGCTGGTTGGTGGTGCTGGAACAGACCTGCTTGACGGTGGTTTCGGTGACGATACCTTGAGTGGCGGTGTGGGCACGGACACCTTGTTGGGTGGGTTTGGTGCGGACGTGCTGGATGGCGGTGCGGACAACGATTATTTGGATGGTGGTGTTGGAGACGACACGCTCAAGGGTGTGTCGGGTAATAACACCTTGATGGGTGGGGCAGGCAGCGACGTCATATATGGCGGCAGCGACTCCACGGGTTCGGGCTCTGGCAACGACGAGATCGATGGTGGCGCGGGCGCGGATGTCATTCACGCAGGCGAGGGCAACGACCGCATCGTCTACGACGCGAATGATTTGACGGTGGCCGGTGGCCTGGGTACAGACGCACTGGACATGTCCCAGCTGGCAGCGGTGAACATGGCCAGTGGCCCAGCGTTGTCGGGCATTGAAGAGCTGGATATGGCGGGTGGTGCAGGCACACAGCTGACGCTGTCGGCAGAGGCCTTTGAACGCACGGGTGGGCTGAGCTCGCCGGTGACGGTCAAAGGCGACGCGACCGATCAGTTGCTGCTGCAAGGCAACTGGACGGCAGGTGCCACGGCCAACGGTTACACCACCTACACCACGCCGGCTGCAGGAGGAGGCACCCACAGCATTGCGGTTCAAGAGGCGGTGTCGGTTGCTCGCGCCTTGGTGGTGACGCCCGATACACCTTTGGTGGCCGATGGGGCGCCGCAACTGATTGCAGGGACTCAAGGCAATGACACGGTGAACGCCGGCGCGGGCAACGACACGGTTGCCGGTGGTGCAGGCACCGACAGTTTGGTCGGCGGAGCTGGTGTTGATACGGTGGATTACAGCGCCAACACGGCTGCACAGCCGGTGGTGGTGAACTTGGCTGCGGGCACGGCCAACGACGGCCTAGGTGGCGCCGATACCTTGAGCGGTTTTGAAAATGCCTCGGGGGGTGCGGGCAACGACAGTTTGACGGGCAGCGCTGAAGCCAACGTGCTCGCGGGCGGCGCGGGCGCTGACACTTTGGACGGAGGGGCTGGCAACGACACGATGGTGGGTGGTTCAGGCAACGACAGTCTGGTGGGCGGGGCCGGTGTAGACACGGCCGACTACAGCCGAGAGGCGGGTAATTTGGTGGCCAACTTGGCCAATCCTGCAGCGGGCACGGTGGTGGATCCATCGCTCCAAGGATCGGGCAGTGATCAGCTCAGTGGTATTGAAAACATCCTCACCGGCAGCGGGAACGATTCGATCACGGGTTCGTCCGAATCCAATTGGATTGATGCGGGCAATGGCAACAACACCATCAACGGTGGCGGTGGGGCCGACACCATTCGCTCGGGCAGTGGCAACGACACGATCACCTACAACCCCAACGCCACGATCGAGGCTGGGGCGGGAATGGACCGCTTGCTCGTGCCCAGTGGCGGCCCGATCAATTTGGCGACTGCACCGGGTTTGGTCACAGGCATTGAGATCATCGATATGGAGGGCAGCGGCGCGCCCAACCAGCTCACCTTGGATTTGCAAAATGTGCGCGACATGGGCGGGGCCACCAACCCGACGGTGAGGGTCAACGGCAAGACGGGGGACACGCTCAGCCCGGTTGGCGAATGGACGCGTAACCCCGGCAGCGACGTGACGGGCTACGCGGCTTATACCAATGGCAGCGCCACGCTCTTGGTGGATCCCGATATCCAAGTGGTGGGTTTGACAGTCAATGGAACCAGCACGCCCAGCGCATTGGTTGGCTATGGTTTGTCTGATACCTTGCAAGCTGGCCCTGGAGGCGACACCCTCTCGGGGGGGGCGGGTAGTGACAGCCTTTTGGGTGGTGCCGGTAACGATGTATTGGTGTTTGATGCGTTCGATGCTCGTGTGGATGGTGGATCCGCCGGCTTTGACACTTTGTCGGTCCGAGAATCTACGGCGGACCTAACGACGGTGGGCGCTGGCGTCATGACTCAGATCGATGCCATTGATTTGCGTGGTTTTGACAGCAACTCGCTCCTGCTCGACCCTGCTGTCGTGCAGCGTATCACCGATCAAGGCAACACCGTCAGGATCAACGGTGATAGTCAAGACAACTTGGTGTTGAAAACCAATGCTGAATGGGGTGCTTGGCAGCCCGATGGACAGCCTGCTTTGATTGGCGGTGTCCCTTATCAGACCTACAAGTCTGTCAAAAATGGCAGCGCTGAAGCGGTCTTTATTCAGTTAGAGACACGCGTCAACATCCTCAACAACGTGGCTGGTTCATCCGCGTCGGAAACTGTTAACCGATCCTCTGCTTCTTCCAACGATTTCATCGACGCGGGGGCAGGTGATGACTCGGTGTTGGGTGGGTCTGGTGACGACGTCTTGCGCGGTGGTGCGGGCAATGACACCTTGGACGGCGGTACCGGCAACAACACCATCGATTACGGTAACGCGTCCAGTGGTGTGATCGTTAACTTGGGCACCACCACCGTGAGCGGCAGTCTGAACGGATCAGACGTCACTGTACAGGGCGCAACAGCACAAGGTGATGCTGTCACCGTGGGCACCGATACCTTGGTCAACATTGCAAACGTCACAGGTGGCTTGGGCAGTGATCGATTGATCGGTAGCAATGCAGCCAACCAATTGGCGGGTGGTGAGGGCAACGACACCTTGGATGGTGGTGCAGGTAACGACACGCTGTTGGGTGGCACGGGGCTGGATCGGTTGCTGGGTGGTGACGGTAACGACCAACTCGATGGTGGTCAAGGCGATGACACCCTTGAGGGTGGCGCTGGTAACGACACCTTGCTCGGTGGCTTGGGAGCCGATCAAGTTTTGGGTGGTGCTGGTAACGACAGTTTGCTGGGCGGTGATGGCGAAGACACCTTGGATGGTGGTGACGGCGATGACACGTTGGTTGGCGGTCAAGGTCCTGATGTCATCCTGGGTGGCGGTGGCAACGACGTCGTGATGTACGAGGCCGAAGACATTCGGATTGATGGTGGGACTGGTACCGATACGGTAAATCTGTCTCACCTGCCTGAAGTCAGTTTGAGCGCTGGGCCTCAGTTGGTGGACGTTGAAATATTGAACCTCCTGGGCGGTGGTTCAAACACATTGACTTTGTCCAGAGAAGCCTTCGAACGTGTCGATGCGGCGAATCAACCGATTGGTATTCAAGGCACCATCATCGTTGAGGGTGACGAATTGGATACCTTGGTCCTCTCTGGTCCATGGCAAAAAAATCAGACCCCCGATGCCAATGGTCGTATCGAATACACCTTGGCCGCCACTGGGGGTGGAACGCCCCACACCGTCTTGGTGAACCCGGATGTTCAGTTGGTTCGCTTGATTGGTGGCACGGCCGGTGATGATGTGTTGGCGGGTACAGGCGCCGGTGATTTGATGGCCGGTGGTGATGGTGACGACACCTTGAACGCCGGTGGCGGTAACGACACCGTGACGGCAGGCCCCGGCAACGATCGGTTTGATGGTGGCGACGGTATCGACGCGATTGACTTTTCTGCGGCCACCACGCCTTTGAATGTTGACCTGGGCGGTCGTCCCGATCTCGCTCAGGGCTTCTCTCAAGACTCAAGCACGGGACCTGCCAGTCAAGGCAACGACGTTTTGCTGGGTTTTGAAAACGTGCTGGGTGGTACTGGCAACGACACCATCCGCGGCAGCGCGGATTGGAACCTGATTGAAGGCGGCGCGGGCAACGACAGTTTGCTGGGCGAAGCCGGTAACGACACCCTTCTCGGTGGGTCTGGCAACGACGTTTTGAGTGGTGGCGCCGACAACGATGTGCTTGAGGGTGGTGCCGGTAATGACACGCTGGATGGCGGTGCCGGCGTTGACTTGGCCAATTACTCGGCCGCCACCGGCAACTTGGTGGCCAGTTTGGCCGATGGCGGAACCGTTCTGGACGCCAACCCCAACGGTCTGGGCACCGATGTCTTGTTTGGCATTGAAAATTTGATTGCTGGCTCGGGCAACGACAGGATCAACGGCTCGGCTGCCAACAACAGCATCGAAGGCGGCGCAGGTAACGACACCATGGTGGGCGGTGCAGGCAGCGACACTTTGCGCGGCGGTGCCGGTTACGACTTTTTAGATTACAGCGGGAACACTTCCAATCAAGGCGTGGTGGTGGACTTGTCCACCAACCAAGCCAGCGATGGCATGGGCGGGCAAGACGCGGTGTTCCAATTCGAGGCCGTCCTGGGTGGTCAAGGTGCCGATCGAATGACCGGCGACGCTGGTGATAACTTGCTCGATGGTGGTGTTGGTGGCGATACGCTCGACGGTGGAGCCGGCGACGATGTGTTGGATGGTGGTGCCGACAACGATGTGTTGCTCGGCGGTGCCGGTAACGATATTTTGTTGGGTGGGGTTGGTGATGACGTTTTGCGCGGAGGTGCGGGCAACGACATCTTGGACGGTGGTACGGGCATCAACACTGCAGACTTCTCTGATGCGACCACGGCGGTCACACTGGCTTTGAACAATGGCGCTGGCACGGCTAATTCCTCGACGACGGGTACGGACACGCTGTCTGGCATTCGCCACATCATCGGTGGCAGTGGCGCCGACAGCATCACGGGTGATGCTGCCGACAACATCATTGCCGGTGGCGCAGGTGCCGATTCTTTGAGCGGTGGCGCAGGTAACGACACCATTCGAGGCGGCACAGGCAGTGACAACGACACCTTGGCCGGCGGTGAAGGCATTGACACCTTGGACTATTCAGAGGTGTCGGGGCCGCTGATCATCAACCTGAGCAACCAATCGATCGCTGGCACCTTGGCTGGTAATGCGGTGACCGTGGCTGCAGGTTCAGCGCAAGGCGCTGGTACGGATGCATTGTCGGGTTTTGAAAATGTCGTGGGTTCAGGCGGTGCTGATCGGATTGTGGGTGGCACTGAAGACAACTTGATCGATGGCGGCGCAGGCGCTGACACCCTCGACGGAGGAGCGGGCAACGACCGCATCCTGTTTGATGCCAACGACGCCAGGGTCATGGGCGGCACGGGCACAAAAGACACCTTGGTGTTGTCATCCGGAGCGGGTTTCGTTGACTTCACCCTGATGCAAGACGACCCGTATGCGGGTTTCGAAGCGATTGATTTAACGGCTTCAGGTGTGCAGTCTGTCAAATTGGCTGAAGCCGATGTATACGCTCTGACGCGCGGCACGACCAGTATTCAATTTTCGACCTTGGCAAATGGTCAGAGCCTGACGCTTGGGGGATATACCGTAACGGCCAGCGCAGACATGACCGCTGCTCAAGTGGCCGAGGCGTTCCAAAACCGCACACTGACTGGTTATGCTACCGGCACGGCAGCCAATGGTGTATTAACCGTCTCCACGCTCGGATCTTCAGAGCGAATATCTAACCTCAGTCTCACGGGCTCGACGGGCCATCAGGTGCAGGTTCAGAACGGTACCTCTGTCGAGCCTGAAAAAGTCACTGTGAATTTCAGCGATATGCTGGCCGGTCAGAGCATCACCTTGGCTGGGTTGACTTACACCGCCGCCACCAATACTGCTGCCGCTGACGTGGCCAGCGCCTTTGCAGCGTTGGTTGGAGGTGCCAGCGAATCGACAGCCATTAGCGGCACGATGACTGGATTCACTCGTGGCGAGAGAAGCGGAAACAGCGTTACGTTTACTTCCGCGATACCCGTGGGCGATACACCCAACATGGTCGTCAGTGTCACAGGCGCTGGCAACAAATTTTCTACGATCGATAAATCCGAGCAGAGTGGTTTGATTCTGCAAGGTACAGCCGAAGACGGTGTGCGTTTGGTGGGCGGTTGGCAGCAGCTCGACACCAACGGGCAAGTACTCCAAGGTAATGCTTCACCCAAAATTCAAACCATTGATGGTGTGAACTACACCGTCTGGCATTCCACCAGCTACACCCCGCAACCCACAGCGGCCAACCCCACACCCACAGCGGTTCCGCTGACGGTCTACGTGCCCACAGGCATCACACCGGGTTTGCTCATCACGTCTGGCGAAGGTGCCGACTCACAATTGGGTACCGCTGGTGACGATGAATACCGTGGTAACGGTGGTGACGATGCATTCAATGCCGGAGCAGGAAACGATTCGGTCGATGGGGGTACGGGTAACGACACACTCATTGCCGGCGGGGGTAACGATACCGTCGCTGGCGGTGTTGGTAACGATGTGATTTATGGCGGTAACGACACCGTGGGTACCGGCTCAGGGGATGACTCGATCGAGGCGGGGGATGGCAATGACGTCGTTTACGCCGGGGATGGCGATGACGTGGTATTGGCTGGCACGGGCACCGATTCGGTGTTTGCCGGTTTGGGTAACGATTCCGTGGATGCGGGTGACGGGGCCGACGTCGTTGATGGCGGTGAAGGCAATGACACCCTTTTGGGCGGTTCAGGCAACGACACGCTGACCGGCGGTTCGGGCAGCGACAGCATTGAGGGTGGAATAGGTAACGACCTGTTCCTTGGAGGTTCCGGCAACGACACCTTGGACGGTGGTACGGGTATCGACACCCTAGATTACAGCTCGGTTGGTGCGAGCAGTCCAATGAGCATCAACTTGGCATTGGGGGCAGCCACCAGCGTAGAGACAGGCCAAGATGCGCTGCGAAACATTGAGAACGTCACGGGCGGTGCTGGTAACGACACCATTGTGGGCTCGGAATTGGCCAACACCATTGTGGGTGGCGCTGGCGCCGACAGTATCTTGGCCGGTGGTGGTAACGATTGGATCTTGTTTGATGCCAACGATGTCCGAATCGATGGGGGTGGCGGTAACGATGTGTTGGCCATCCAATCGGCTGGCACAACCAATTTTTCCTCCATCCCCAGTGGACGCATCACAGGGATTGAAGAGATTGACTTGCAGGGCTTTGGTAACCAGACTCTGTTGCTCAATGCGCAAGATGTATTCAACCTTTCAGACACCTCGGATACCCTGAAGGTTCATGGGCAACTGGGGGATGTGGTGGCCTTGGCGGGCAATTGGGTGGCCGATGGCACCGAGCCTGTCATCTACAACGGTAATGCGGCCATCCGATACAACAAATACACCTTTACAGATTCGGATGGCACTGTGGCCACGGTGCTATTGGCCCCCGATGTTCAGCTCACAATTTCGTTCATTGGTACGCCCGGCAACGACACGCGCACGTTCAACGCCTCGGATATCGCTGTGGACGGCGGTTTGGGAAATGACAAGTTGGAGTTCGCTCCCAACGCTTCAGGTTTGATTTTGGACGTGGTTGACCCCACCAACCGGCCCACCATTCAGAACATTGAGGCTTTTGATATCCGAGGTGGAGGCAACAACTTCTTGGTGTTGGATCCAGTGGGCGTGGGGGCGCTGTCCAGCAACTCTGATGTGTTCACTGTAGAGGCCAATGCGGGTGATACGGTGTTCTTGGATGGAGCATGGTCGCCGACTGCCGCTGGAACTCACGTGATCGAAAACATTGCTGGGGTCGATTACAAAGTCTTCACGGGCACTGGCGGTGAAACGGGTACGGTCACATTAAAAATCCATGCTGCTGCCACGATCGTTGCGGTGGATGCTGTTACTGGCAATGTGACCGGTAACGCCTCTGTGACACGTGATAACGAGCTTCAAGTCCTGAGAGGATCGAGTACAGGCGACACGTTGGCTGGGGGCGCAGGTGCCGACATCATCAAAGCTGGTGCGGGTAACGACGATGTGGTGTTGGATGCGGCTGATTTGTTGATCGACGGTGGCGTGGGTCACGATCGTCTGATCTTGTCTGGGACAACCGATCTGACCACCGTGACAGACGGGCGGATTCGTGGATTTGAAGAACTCAGTTTGACCGCTGCAGCCAACGCAGTGGTGACCTTGGGGGCCGATCAGGTTGCAGCCATCAGCCCCGACCGCACCTTGCGTATCACGGGTGACAGCGCCGATACCGCACGCTTGGTCGGGCCCTGGGTTCAAGGCAACACGGTGACCGAGGTCAACCCTGTGACTTCGGCGTCTGTGACTTACACGTCGTTTGCTTTGAACAACACCACCGTCTTGGTGCAAACGGGTGTGGCAGTTACCTATGTGGGTACCGATGCGAAAGACAGCCTGGTGGCGGGTTCGGGCGCTCAACGGCTCGAAGGTGGCCGCGGCAGCGACACCTTGGATGGTGGTGCAGGCCAAGACACGCTGATTGGCGGCGCGGGCGAAGATGTTTTTATTTACGACGCGAATGACCACAGCTATGTGGGGGGACTCACGACCACCGATGCCACCGACACGGAGACCGATACAGTTCGAGTCACGGGTTCGGGCATGAACATCGACCTCACGGGATCTGGAACGCCAGCCCTGTATGGGATTGAAAAGTGGGACATTCGCGGCACCGGTGACAACCGTTTAACCGTAGGTGCCGATCAGGTGCGTGATATGTCGGGCTCGACCGACACCTTGATCGTCGAAGGCAATGCGGGGGATGCTGTCTTGCTCGCCGGCACAGGGTGGATGTCCCGCGGCTCTGAGCAGGTTTTGGGGATCACCTATAACCGTTACACCAACTTCGCCAGCGATGGCACGCCGGTGACGGTCTTGCTCGGACTGGAAGTCAGTAAGGTCGATCAAATTGTGGGTGACGGGGTGCAGCTCAACATCACCGGTGGCCGTGGTGCTGAGGTGATCGTGGGTCATGGCTCAGCCGCAGCAGAGACCATTGATGGTGGCGGTGGTGCCGACATCATCAACGCTGGTGATGGCAACGACACCATCATTTATGACGCGGCGGATTATTCGGCGTCTGGCGGCGTTGGTGTGGATACCCTCAAGATCTTGGGTGCGGGTACTTTGTTGGATTTGAGTGAGGCCGGTCGACCCGCTGCCGACGCCAAGCGCCCCGATCTCACCAGTGTTGAGGTGATCGATCTGGCCAATAGCCAAAACGATTTGGTGGTGATTAATCCTGCGGCCCTATACGCCATGGGCAATCACAACCACACCTTGACTTTGACCCTGGACGCCAATGACCGTGTATTTTTGGAGGGAGCTTGGTCGGGTGCCGCTTCAGCCGGTGGCTTGGATACCCGAACCATCCAATACACGCCCCCCGGTTCGGCCGACCCTGTGACCCTGACCTTGGTATTGCCCGCCAATCACCCCGTCAGCGCCGTCACTCGAGGTTCGGATACTGCCGATAACGTACCAGGCACGGCGAATGCCGATGTCATCAAGTCAGGCACGGGTAACGACACCATCGTTGGCGGAGCCGGTGCCGATGTGATCGAGGCGGGCGCTGGCGACGACGTGGTCACCTATGACGCGACCGATTGGCACGCTTTCGGCGGTTTGGGCAACGACACCTTGGTCATCACCACCGGTTTGGTCAACCCGAGTGATCAAAGCTCAGCCCCGGTGGCCGACTTGATCGGTTTGGCGGGTACCAAACTCAAGGGCTTTGAGGTCATTGATTTGTCTGGCTCGGGCACCCAAGCCGTGCGCATCGACGATAACGTGGTGCTCAACATGTCCGACACGGGACGTTTGATGGTCAAGGGCACAGCCGATGACATCCTGAACCTCTATGGCGGTTGGGCCTATTTCGGCTTGGATTCAGACGCCTCGGGAGCCACCTACAAGGTGCTGCAAAAGGGCAATGCCTTTGTGTCGGTGTCTGACTCGGTGCGCTTGAACATCACCAACGAATTGGGCGGAACCGTCACGGTGTATGGACCCGGTGCCGATGTGGTGACTGTGGCGCAATTCGCTGGGGCGATGACCGGGGATGGCGATGACGTCATCACCGTCGACAGCATGAGCTTTTCCGCCATCGATGCGGGTCGAGGCAACGATACGCTCAAATTCAACTTTGCCGGAGATGTCAACACATCGCTGCTGTCCCCCACAGGTCTCACCAATATTGAGGTGCTGGACCTGACCGCCAACAGCGCTGCGAACAAACTCATCTTGACGCCAGAAAAACTGGTGGCCATGACCGACAGCAACAATTTGTTGATTGTTAAAGGCACAGCCGCAGATTCTTTGCTTTTGTATGGAGACTGGGCCCGTGGTGAACCTGTCGTGCACAACGGTGTCAGTTACTCTCAGGTGGTGGGTGCCAATGGTGCCAAGCTGTACTACTCACCTGTCATCCCCAACGCCAACGTGGTGATCGACAACCCGCCCACCCCCGAAATGTCCACCTTCTCCATCGCCTACAACGATGGCGCTTACTTGGTCAGCAAAGGCATTGATCAGTACGCGGGCTGGAAGGTGGATAACGCGGGCGATGTGAACAAGGATGGCATCGACGACATCATCATCAACACCGCTGGTAGCGCCTACTTGGTGTTTGGCTCGGAGGACATGGCGGGTCAAATTGAGCTCAACACCATTGCCAGTAAAGGCATCCGCATCACGGGTGTGGATTCCAATAGCTTGGCCACCCTCAATGCCAACGATTGGCGTGTTTCTGATCCTTATTACAAAGACTACTTTGCAACCTATGAGTCGGGATTGACGGGTGTTGGTGACATCAACGGTGATGGCTTTGCTGATTTGGCAGTCAATACGGGCGCGAACCAGGTCAAAGTTATTTTTGGCAAAAGCAACTGGTCAAGTTTTGATTTGTCATCAATCACGCAGATCAGTGGTCAAGGTTATGTGATCAACACCGCGGCATTACAAACCAGCTCTAACTACAGCCCTTTTGGGGGCTCATTACTGAATAACTTGACCATCAAGTCGGTAGGAGACGTGAATGGGGACGGCTATCAAGACTTTGCTATTGGCAATCCATTTGCAGACCCTTACGGCAAAGTAGCGCTCGTCTTTGGCGGCTCCAATGGCACCGACTTCAGCCTATCGGACAGCATGGGCTCTCGTGGCGTGATGTTCATCTCGGATGCCAACAACAGAACCAATATCGGTGCAGACATCGCTGCGATTGGCGATGTCAACTCCGATGGTTTTGCAGACTTTGCCATTGGTGGACCCAGTATCAATGGCATCAACATCAATGACGTCACGGATTACAGCGGTGCCAGCCACATTGTGTTTGGCAAGAGTTCGGGGTGGGCACAAAAAACCACGGTGGTCTACCACGACAACGACAGCTTTGGTCCGCGCATCAACAGTTCTACGCCCGTCGATAACGGAACAGGCACAGCTGTGGCGTCCAACATCACCATCAACTTTGATGAGGTGATTTTGCGAGGCGTGGATCAGCCCGCACAGGCCTATGTCCTCCTGTACCGAGCCGATGGCGCACTGATCGAGAAGTTTGACGTGGTCACTGGCTTGGGCAGTTTGGGAGGTACTTTGGAGATCACCAACAGCCAGTTGGTGGTCAATCCCTTCCGCAGCTTGGCGAGCAACACCGGCTACTACGTCAACATCGACCCCACTGCGTTGGTGGACAAGGCTGGTAATTATTTCGAAGGGATTCAGAACAACACCAATCTGAATTTCACCACCTCGGCTTCATCGGGGGCGCCCGATGCCACAGCGCCTTCATTCAATAACAGCACAGCGTTTGTTTTCAATGTATCACCCTACGATCAAAACGTATACGCCGGTGGTGTGGTCAATCAGTACCCAAACAGCACAGAACAAACGATCACTGACAACTACAGTTATTCCTACTACTACACCAACTATTTGAATAACAGCGATCTGGGGCGGGTCCCCACGGCCCCAGTCGCAAGTCCGTGGGGTTCCGTATTGAATGGCACTTTCAACCTGACTGTGAATTTCTCGGAAAGTATCAAGCCCTATGGCGCCATTCATTTGCAGCGAATGACGGCGTCTACGCAAGAAACAGCCACGGTCACATTTAAGGCGCTGCAGCCCAACGAGACGGTCACATTGGGTGGGATTACTTACACAGCCCCAGGGGGAGGCGTGTCCGCCGAAGCAGTTGCCACAGCTTTTGCTGCACTCACACCTGGTCAGAACTACAGCTCCGGCAATTTTTCGGGCACCCTCAGCGGATACAGCGTCGCGGCAGGGGCGCCTGGCACCGTGGTCTTTACCAGCACGCTCGAGCGTGGTGGCGATATCAGTAACCTGACAGACACCGCAACCCTGACGGGTGTTAACGCCAACAAAATTGCAGTCGACATCGTGGTTGTGAATGGCACCAAAGCCTACACATCGACCGAAATCTTCAACCTGCAAACTGGGGTCAGCGATCAAGGTGGTTCGGTCATCACGCCCGACAAGCAGATCACCGACGCCAGTGCTTATGTGTTGAAACTGGGCGCGACCTTCCAGCAGAATTCGGAATACCGAGTCATGCTGGACGGTGTGCAAGACTTGTCGGGTAACTTGGCGGGCAGTACCGATGCCAACGGCAATTTTGTACCAGCCGCCCGTGTCTTTTTGACGACCACAGACACAACCGGTCCGGACCTGCGTGCGTGGAACGTTCAGAACGGTGTTACTGACCGACCAGTGCAATCGGGTGCTTCGTTCTACGATGGAGACACCAACGTTTCGGTGACGAGCGATGTGGTCTTCATGTCCCCTGAAACGCTCAAATTCGGGAATGCAGGATTCATCGATTTGCAAGTCAAAGGCACGAGTACCGTAGGTGCCGGCATCCTGGCGCGTTTTGACGTGTCATCGGCCACGGTGGTCAATGGGGTGGGTGTGATTAACGGCCAGAAATGGGACAGCACCAGCAGTACGTTTGTGGCCAGCAATGCCAAGTTGTACTTGGACAATCGCACCGTTCGTATCGATCCTGAAAGCCCGTTGGCGTACAACACTTCATTTGAAATTTTGTTGCGCACCGCAACAGGGGCGGCTTATTCCAACGCAACAGCGCCGTTGACCGATTTGAGTGGCAACGCGGTTGCAAACCTCACCACGCACAACAGTTCTTTGGATTTTTCTACTTGGAGCAATTTGGTCACGGTGCCGGGCGGTAACGCGGTGGACAACGTTTCCACAGTGGGTCAAAACGACAACTTGGTGTTGACCTTCTCTGAAAACGTTGTCGCTGGTGATGATGGCACCCGTTTCCGTGTCTTTTTAAGAGATGCGGGTGTGGGTGTGTTGGTCGAGACATTCACCAAAACGGCGCAGGGCTACCAATCCACCTACGGCGGCACAGTCGAGTTTGTTGGAAACCGTCTGGTGCTGAACCCCGGCAACCCATTGGAGAGGGCCGCCGATTACTTTATTGCTGTTGATGCCAATGCACTCAAGGGCCAAGAGACGGGCACCTATTTCTCACAGGCCAACATGTCGGGGTCTAACTCGCCGTTCCGCTTCACGACTGAAGCCGCTGCGCAGGTGGACCCAGGTTTCCAAATCACACGGACCGATCAATCAACCGATTACAACAACGCCTATTCCGCCCAACAAGGCGCCTTGGCCGGTTTGCAAGTTGAGGCGGCTGGTGACGTCGATGGTGACGGCATCATGGATTACATCTTTGGCTCACCCAACTATGCGGCGGGTGTGCCAGCTGGCTCCTCGGTGGGCAGAGGGGTGTTCCATTTGGTGTTTGGCTCAGCAGGCGATTGGCCAGCGCTGACCACATTGGAAACCTTGCGCGCTCAAGGTCGTGTCGTGACCTTCTACGGTACTGCCATGAACCAATTGGTGAGAGCCTCTGAGTTTGGCGACCTCAACCAAGATGGTTACAACGACCTGCTGTTGCTGGCGGGTGGACAGAACCCTGTGATTGGCGATAACACCGCCAGCGATACCGCCGACACCGACAGTGGTGCTGTGTTCGTGATTTACGGTAAAGACCGAGCCCAGTGGGACCGCTTCATGAGTGCAGACAACTTGGGTGAGGATGGTTTGATCATCACCGGTGGTTTGCCGCAAGACCAGTTCGGTTTCTCGGCTGCAGCGGGCGACTTCAATCGCGACGGCTTTGTGGACATCGTGGCTGGTATGCCCACCAACCAGCGTGATGGCTACAACTCGGGTGAAGGTTTTGTCATCAATGGCGGTGACTTTTCCGATTCGTTGATTCAGACGGGCACTTCAGGTAACGATTTGTTGATTGGTGACTTCAACCCCAACCGATTGGCCGGTGGTGCTGGCAACGACACCATCCACAGCTTGGGTGGGGCCGACATCATTCGCGGTGGTAGTGGCAATGATGTTTTGTCGATTTCGAAGTTGGACTTTGTGCTGATCGACGGTGGTACTGGCTTGGATACCTTGCAGTTCCGTGGCAATGGCATTCACTTGGATATGACAGGTTTCGCTGGTTCCAAGCTGCGCAGTTTTGAGACCATTGACCTAAGCGGTGATGGTGCCAATAGCCTAACGATCAACTACCGTGAGGTGGTGTATTTGCTGGAGCGGCAGATGACCACCGCTTACGGCACCAATACGGAACTGACCATTCGAGGAACCGCTCAGAGCACCTTGATCCTGGAGGGACCTTGGGCAGAGATGGAGCGCATCACCAGCGGAAGCGACACCTGGATCCGCTATGCGTTGGAAGGTATCTACGTCAAGGTGCTGTCTTCTATCAATGTGGATTTACAAACTTGGGTCATTCCGTACCAAGGTGCGACCATCGACTTTGCACAGGCCACAACAGGTACCCGCATCAACTTGAGCGATGCCACGGTCGCCGGCGCTGGCAGCGATACCTTGCTGGCAGCCACAGCCGTGGACACCACGGGTGCCAGCAACGCCATCACGGGGGTGGAAGTCATTCAAACGGGGGCAGGCGCCGATCGTGTGGTTGGCGCAGCGACAGCCGAGACTTTTATCACTGGTTCGGCCAACGACACGGTTCAGGCCGGCGCTGGTAACGACACCGTCTTTGCAGGTGGTGGTAACGACTCTGTTTCGGGCGAAGCAGGGGCAGATCTCATCTATGGCGATTCTGGAGACGACACGGTGTTCGCCGGTGGTGGCAACGACACTGTGCTGGGCGGTGATGGCGCTGACCGACTCTTTGGCGGTGCTGATTCCACTGGTGGGGCCTCTGGTCATGATGTGCTCGATGGCGGTGCGGGTAACGACTCGCTGGATGGTGGCGACGGTGACGATACCTTGTGGGGTGGCTTGGGTATCGACTCCTTGATGGGCGGAGCCGGTCGCGATTGGCTGGATGGCGGCGCAGGCGCGGATGTGGTCAATGGCGGCGATGGCGACGACGTCATCGTTTACGACAGCTCAGATACTTCCATCGATGGCGGCACAGGAACCGACACCTTGATCTTCAGGGATCAAGTGCGCACGTTGACCAACAGCAGTGCCGTGACCAACATCGAGGTGCTGGACCTGCGCGGTCATGGCGCCCAGTGGTTGCGCATCGATGCGGCCACCTTGGACAGCATGACCAACAGTCCCACGGTGCCTTTGACCATCCATGGGGATGTGGGCGACACCTTGTTGTTGGGTGGGACTTTGGTGTGGAAAAACTCTGGCAATGTGATCCAAGATGGTGTCACTTACCAAGCCGTGCAGGTGTTCACCGGAAACACACTCAATGCCACATTGCTGATCAGTGAACGCATCACTTTGGTTTCTACCGACAGTTCTGATACGGCTGTTTCGCAGTACACCGGTGGAACCGCAACCGTTTACAGTCTCCAAGACTACGTTCCCGAGACTGTTTCAGGTAACGGCGGCAACGACCATTTGTTCCAGAGCTTAGGCGCCGAAACCCTCAACGGTGGCGACGGAATTGACACCGCTGATTACGCTGCGCATACCGGTAACGTCTACGTCAATCTGAGCGCTAGTAGCATGACCGTGGGTCAAGTGACGGTGGCCAGTGGCAAAGTCATCGACGGTCTTTTGGGTCAAGGAACGTTAGAAAGTATCGAGCGCATTCAAACAGGATCTGGCAATGACGTGGTACTGAACGACGATCAAGCGCGGTTCGTGGCGACCCATGCGGGGGCCGACGCCATTACCTCGGGTGCTGGCAACGACACGCTCGACGCTGGTGTTGGCGACGACACCGTCAGGGCAGGTGCTGGCGATGACCTGATTGAAGGCGGCTTGGGTAACGACAGCCTGCTGGGCGAGGCGGGTAACGACACACTGTTGGCGGGTGCTGGCAACGACACTTACAACGGTGGAGATGGCAACGACACCTTGGATTACAGCCATCAAACCGAGTCCATCGTGGTCAACCTGTCAGGTCAAACCCAGCGCGGCCTGTCCACGGGTACCGCTGACGATGGTCAAGGAGGTTTGGACCGTATCAGCAACGTGGAGGCGATCCTTGGCGGTCAAGGTGACGACTTGATCTGGGGGGGCAGCACTGCCGTGACCTTGGGTGGTGGCAATGGATCGGATGTGTTGGTGGCTGGCAGCGGTGCTACCCATTTTGTGTTTGACGCAGGCGATGTGTCCATCGTGGGTGGTAGCGGTACCGATACCTTGCTCATCAACGATCCCAGCGTGGACTTCAGGGAAACCTGGGCTATGCCATCTGTCACCAACATTGAGGTCATCCGTCTCAACGCCGAGTCGCCCCAGACCCTCGCATTGGATGCCGCCGCCGTGGCCCGCATGGTGGGCGTTTCGCAGACCTTGACCATCGAAGGTGGCGTAGAAGACATCGTCACCATTGGTTCTGGCTTGGGATCTGCAACGGTCATTTCGGGATACGCCACTTATGTGGCGGGCAATGTCACGCTGCGTGTGGCCACCACGATAAACACCTTGGTGGCTGATGCGCAATTGCTCAAAGGAACCGAAGGGGGCGATGTTTTGGCGGGAGCCAACACGGCCGATGCTCTGTGGGGTTTTGCGGGCAACGACACCTTGCAGGGTGGAGATGGCAACGACACCCTTGATGGCGGCAGCGGCAATGACAGTTTGGTCGGCGGAACGGGTAACGACAGTTTGATCGGTGGAGCCGGCAACGACACCTTGATTGGCGGTGCAGAGAACGACACCTTGCAAGGCGGCGATGGCGACGACACCTTGGTCTGGGACGTGGCTGCGGTGGACAACAATCTTCACAATTCCAACGTGAGCGTACCCAATGGTGCTTACGCCATTCAAAGCGACGCCTCTATCGACGGCGGTGCGGGGTACGACACCCTGTTGATGGGGACCAATGGGCGCGACTTCACTTTGCCGAACGCCACCGCAGGCATCACGAACATCGAACTGATAGACCTGCGCAGTCGCAACGCGAATACCGTGGTGTTGGACCGTGCGGCGGTACAGGCCATGACCGATGGCCGCAATGTGCTCCACATCGACGGTGATTTTGGCGACCGTTTGGTGCTCAACGATTGGGCCAATTGGACTTACCAAGGCCAGTCCCAGCTGAATGGTCACAGCGCAAAAATTTACAGCGCCACAGCCATACAAGGCGGTGTGCCTGTGACGGTCCACATCAGTGACCGATTGCAGTTCACAGACACCACACTCAACAATGCTCAAACCAATTTGCAGTTGGGGACTTTGAGCACATCGGCGCTCACATCGGGATTGGCCAATGCTGGTGCCAGCTCGCAGCCAATTGGCTTTTCGTTGGCTGCTGCGCCGACCCTGACCAGAACCGCATTGCCAAGTGACGGTACCGACAACTTGCTGGTGCTTGATTCGGCCACCATTGGGACAGTCAACGGACAAGCAGGAACAGACACCCTCAGCGTCCAACTGCGTGCTTTGGATTTGATGGTGAATGAAAAACCCACACTCTTGAATATCGAACGCATCGATTTGGGCGACAACACCTTGGGCGTGGGTAACTCACTGACCTTGTCGGCTCAAGAGGTGAAAAATCTTTTGCCGTCTGGAACAACACAGCTGTTCGTGCTCGGCGACCACGGTGATGCGGTCAATTTGTCTGGTGGCGTGTGGATGCGAACCACCCGTGTGGACAGTGGTGTGACGTACAACGAGTACCATCAAAACGTCGGGGCTGATCGCTACTCGGTGTTGGTTGACGCCAAGGTCACCGTGGCCTTGGTAGGTGGGGCGACCTTCGGTTGGCAAAACGACGGTAACCACCTTGCGAACAGCCTGACTGGTTCGTCAGGAGACGATTGGCTCAGAGGAAATGATGGCAATGACACTTTGAACGGTGCCGTTGGCACAGACTCTGCCGATTACAGTTACACCTCTTCGAACATCACCGCCAACTTGGCAATTGGTGAGCAACAAAAGATCACTTTCACAGGAACGCCTGTTGTAGGCACCATCACGGTAGCCGGTGTTCTTGTGACAGTTACCTCGGGTGCGGCCGCCTCTTTGGATGCTTTTGTCACAGCCATTGAAACGTCCTTAAAGGCGCACTCAAGCTTTGCTGGTTCGACAGGACGTTTGGTGGAGCGCGTTGGTACCGAGTTGATCATCACTTTCAATCGCAATGAAGGTGATGTGCCGGATGTGATGGTGGGAGCAGAGCAGGCCAATATCACCGCTGTGGTCAGCTTGGTGGATCCAAGCAATACCAAGGGTCGTGTGGCGGTCTCCTCCGGTGATGTTGACACCCTGTATGGCATTGAGAACATGGTGTCGGGTAGTGGTAACGATTTGATCTTGGGCGGCGATAACGATAACCGGGTGTTGGGGGGGGCTGGCTTGGACACCATCGATGGTGCGGCAGGCAACGACACCATCGATGGTGGCGCTGGGGCTGACAAGCTCAGTGGTGGGGATGGTCACGATTGGTTGTATTTCGATCCCTCTGACACCACCGTGGATGGTGGTTCGGGCACCGACACCTTGGCCATCGGCAACACCTTTGTCGATTTCACGGTCAGCACTGGGCGCCCGACGGTGACCAACATCGAAGTGCTGGATCTGAAGTTCATTGGGGGCGGCGCTGGCAACACCATCCTGCTCAATGCCACGGCCGTTGCCGAGCTCTCGGGCGGTGGTAATACATTGACCATTGAAGGGCAGTTGGGTGATGCGGTTTTGCTGTCCGATCGCGCGGATTGGTCGGTTTCAGTTAACCCTCCTACGGGCTATGTGGTACTGACCAAAAATACGCTGACCGTGAAGATTCATGAATCGATATCTATCAACCTGATTCGTGGCACGGGTGACAACGCCGCCTTGGGTGGTACTGGTGCGGATTTGGTCTTGGATTACTCGCACATGAGTCGTGGTGTTGGGGTGAATTTGAGTGCGACCGCTCAGGTGTATGACGGCTCTACGGTGGCAAATAACGCTGCGGTTCGTGATGAGTCCGCAGGCAACAAGACAGATACCTTCAATACACCAGCTTGGATCAAGACGGGGGGCGGTAACGATGTCATTTGGGGTGGTTCCGCACCCAATCGTTTCGACCTAGGGGGCGGTAATGACTGGGTCGTTGGCAGTGCTGGCAATGACACCATCATCGGTGGTGCAGGTTTTGACACGGTCGATTACGCGCACCTCAGCGCTGCGCTCAACATCGACTTGCTGAAAGGACAAGCCACTTCAACGGACATTGGCACTGATTCGCTGCACGGTATCGAACAAATCGGTGCAGGAACGGGCAACGATGTGGTGTTTGGTGACGAGCAAGCCAACGGACTCTGGGGTCGTGCAGGTGATGACTCACTGGTCGGTGGCGCAGGCAATGACTCTCTCTATGGTGAGAGCGGTCTGGATACTTTGTTCGGCGGCTCAGGCAACGACTTGTTGGTGGGTGACGTACTTGATATCTACAACACCAATTCCAGTCCTAGCATCGGCGGTGCCGACCACTTGGAAGGTGGTTTGGGTAACGATGAAATATATGGTGGTAGGGGTACCGATCAAATTTGGGGCGGGGATGGTGCTGACTTGATCTTAGGCAGTGGTCTTTTCAGGGCTTGGGGTGATTTGTACGACTGGGAGATCACCGATTCCAAGACCATCCATGGTGGTGCAGGTAACGACACCTTGTTCGGTTCTCGGGGGCACGACGTCATTTCAGGTGGAGATGATGACGATTACATAGGAGCCTTCCGAGGCAATCTCTCCACTGTGGCGTACGGCTCAATCTACCCCTACATTGATGGAGGGGGTAACGACACCCTGATCGGTGGTGCTGGTAGAGACACCATCGTTGGTGGTGGTGACCATGACTTGATTTATGGCGGAGATGGTGACGATGTATTGGGCGTCAATGACGTCGCGCACGCCAATCAAAGTTGGGCCAATGTGGGCTCTGATACGTTCATCGGCGGATTGGGTAACGACACCATCTACGGCGGCAATTACAACAATGGTGATCGAGATGTGTTGGATTACACCCAATCGACCCAATCGGTGGTGGTCAACCTCAGTGATGCTGTCTTGAGCCTGACCGGCACCGCTTTGACGACTCCAACAGGGACCAGTTCGGTTGGCGTGAACCGGGCGCTCGATGGCTTGGGTGGTGTGGATACCCATTTTGGTATCGAAGATGCTCTGGGTGGTTTGGCCAACGATATCTTGGTCGGCTCATCAGGCGCGAACCTACTCAAAGGCAATGAGGGTAACGACACCATCTGGGGTGGTGAAGGTTGGGACACCTTGGAGGGCGGTTCGGGTGATGACGTGTTCTTTCTGGATTTTGGCGATGCCACGGTGGATGGCGGCACAGGTACAGATACTCTTTACACCCGCTACGTCAATACAGACCTCACCCAAGCCAACATCGTCGCCCTGCGCAACATCGAAGCGATTGACCTGAGTGCCAATGCCGCCCATGTTGGTAATAGCCTAGTCTTGAATGCCAGTGTGGTGCTGGCCATCACCGACAGCAACAAGACCTTGCGCATTCAAGGTCAGGTCGGAGACAGTGTTTTGTTGGCTGATAGTGGCTGGACCCAGGGAGCATCGGTGGTAATGGTCGCTGGTGTTGAGCACCGCCAGTTCACTCACACCAATGGCGCGACGGTGAATGTGGAATTGGCCGTCAATACCGATGTGGTACGTGGCGTACAAGCAGCCAACGATACCCTGACTGGCGGTGCTCAATTGGGTTCAGAAGTGATATCCGGCGGTGTCTCCAGCGAGCGCTCGATGCTGGATTACGCTGACCAGATTCGCGCTGTACGCGTTAATCTGGGCGCCGATCGTTACAACGGTGTGGCTTCCAACACGGCCGTCAATTCGCAGGGTTATGTGGACACCCTGAGCGGGGTCGAGTGGGTCAAAACAGGCGCTGGCGACGATTGGCTCATCGGCTCGGCGGCCAACAACCGCTTAGAGGGCGGTTTGGGCAATGACTGGTTGCGTGGTGGAGCGGGCAACGACACCCTGTGGGGTGGTTTGGGTGTGGACACCGCAGACTATTCCGATGCCGACCAAGGCGTGACCATCGTGCTGAGAGAAGAGGGTATCGCCCAAGCTGGAACGGCCACTAGCGCAGGCTCCACGGGCTCTGACAACCTCTACAGCATCGAAAACATATTGGGCTCTAGCCACGCCGATCACATCACGGGTGACTCGGCCGCCAACTGGATTGACGGTGGAGCGGGTGCTGACACAATCTTGTCGGGTGATGGCGATGACACAGTGGTCTTTGATGCCGCCGATGCTTCTGTCGACGGGGGTGCAGGGACCGACACCTTGATGGTACGGGACGAAGTCGTAGACCTGGCGACTTTCACCGCAGGTGGCAAATTCAAGAGTTTTGAAGTGATCGACATGCGCGGCAGTTTGGGCACGCGCTTGGTGTTGACGCCCGATGCCCTCAAAGCCTTGGCCGTCACGACCTTGACGGTCCATGCCGATGCACAAGACACCATCGACTTGGTGGGCGCTTGGACGCTGGGCAGTGTCAGCACAATCAGTGGCAAGCTTTACCAAAGCTATACCGCTTCCTCAGGATCACCTGTCACCACCGTGACCCTGACGGTGTCGGTCGAGGCTGCCATCAGGTGGGTGGGAACTGCCAACAACGACACCATCCTCGGCTCAGCGAACCCTGACTGGATCTTGGGTGGAGCAGGTGCCGACAGCCTAAGCGGCGGTGCTGGGAACGATACTTTCGTGGGTGGAGCAGGCAACGACACCTTGAACGGTGGCGATGGTATTGACACGGTCGACTACCGCGAATCCAGCTCAGCCATCACCTTGGGGTCTGGCACGGTGCAAGGTGACGGTACGGACACCCTTCAGTTCATCGAGCGTGTGTTGGGCAGCCAATGGGGCGACACCATGACGGGTGGCGAAGCGGCCGATGTGTTCGAGGGGCAAGCGGGCAACGACACTTTGGATGGTGGTGCTGGTGATGATGTCTTGTTGGGGCAGGCCGGTGACGATCGTCTGACGGGCGGTTCGGGTAACGATGACCTCGACGGTGGTGATGGCAACGACACACTCGATGGTGGTTCAGGCGGCGATGTTTTGCGTGGTGGATTGGGCAACGATGTGTTGGTCTTTGATGCCAATGACAGCTTGATCGACGGCGGTTCGGGCTTAGACACATTGCGTGTGGCCGATACCGCAATCGATTTCACTCAAGGGGATATTCCCAAGGTCCAAGGCGTCGAGCAGTTGGATCTTCGGAATGCTTCAACGGGTGCGACAGGTCACACCACAGTCACGTTCGATCTGAGTTCTGTCCGGGCAATGTCGGGCGAGAGCAACCAGTTCGTGGTGTTCGGTGACACTGGTGACAAAGTCATGCTCAAAGACTTTGCTCAATGGACCACCAGCACGTTGGGTGGAGATACTGTTTACGCGCAAGATGGTGTGTTGTTGCGGGTGGCGTCAGGCGTGACGGTGGAAGCTGTGCCCATCCCCGGCGCAGGCCAAACCTTGATCGGAAACAACGCCAACAACACCTTGACCGGCGGCAACAACAACGACACCTTGCAACCTTTGGGTGGCTCTGACAGCCTGAATGGTGGTGCAGGCACCGATACGGGCATCTTCACGCCACAGTTCCGCGTGGACAACATTTCGCTGACCAGTGGTTCTTTTGGTGCGCAAAACAATTCACATCTGGTGGCTGTTGGTGATGTGAACAACGATGGTCTGATGGATTTCGCCATGCGCAGCGTCAATACGGTAGCCACCAACGCAGCATATGTTTATCGCGAAGATCACTATGTTTGGAATGGTAGTCAGCACGTGTGGAACGGTTCCAGTGCCAGTCTATTGAACCAAACCTTTTATTCGGGCCATGTGTTCCTGGTCTATGGAGCTGCGCAAGGTGTTGGTGCATTGAATTTAAGCATCACCAATGCGGAATCCGGAAACCACAACGGCTATATCGCTCTCACTTCTACCGCTTCAGCGGGTGAGGGTTTTGGCAATGGTTTGGGTGCTTTGGGTGATTTTGATGGTGATGGTCAATCCGATTTCTTGGTCAGTGCGAGCGGTTCAGATTCAATGAACTATGTCATTGGCAGCGATCGAACAGCCCCTTGGGTCACCAGCGATGGTTGGACCTCCAGTAACGAGGGTCGTGTGTACCTATTCACCGGTGGTAATGACGCATTGGTCAACCGGGAATCTGGTGCTGTGAACCAAACTACCTTGTCGGCCAGTGGGACTGGTGCTACTGGCCAAGCGAATACGTTACCCATTGGTACACCAACCAGCGCTTTTTGGAACAGTGTCAACGGAAGTACGTATACCCCACAGAATTTTTGGGAAGTTCCAGGTGTCAACACCACCTATACCTACACCACCAGTGCGACGGCTGCCGATGCAGTGTACAAAGGCAACGCCAATGCCCAATTTGGCAGTGGCTGGGCCCCCGTCTCTTTGGGTGACTTGAACGCGGATGGCTATGACGACTTCATGACCGGTTCTGGCGGACAAGTCTATTTTGGTCGTGCCCAAACTGCGTCGGGTTTCAATTTGGCCGCCACCGACTTTGCCAGCTCAAGGACATTGGGGACTGTGGGTCGTATTGCGGCCTTGGGTGACGTGGATGGTGACGGGTATCAAGACTTTATGGTTTCTCGTACCGACACCAGTGTGGACGCGGTGAATTTCATTGTCTATGGCGCAGCGAACGCCACCGCATGGGATGCACCGAGCACATGGTCATCTGGTTCGGCTGCGGGAAATATCCCTGCCTTGAACAAAATCGTCCCAGAGTCTGGTTTCAAAATCAACGGCAGCTATTCGGCCTTGGGTGACATCAACGGCGACGGCTTCGATGACATTTTGATTTCGGCCAATGGCAACTCCAACGACCCGAACGACTTTAACTCCAAGGACAACGGCGGTTTGTATGTGGTGTTTGGGCAAGCAGGCCGTTGGAGTAACCAAGACATCAACCTGGCTGGTCTGGCTGCTGCTCAAAAGGGCTTCCGCATCACAGGCGCGGTTGACTTTGATGACGCTGGCGAATACAGCTGGACTGGTGTCGGCGACATGAACGGCGATGGCTTGGATGACTTTATTCTCCAGGCACCAGGCGATGCCGAGGCCGACAATGCAGGCACCACCAGTTTGGGATCCTCGTATCTCATGTTCGGTCGCGAACGCGGCTGGCAAGACATCAGCTTGCTAGAGATGCAGGACTACGGTATTCAGCTGCTTCGGACAGATAACGGCTATTGGACAAAACTCGGCGATGTGGATGGCGATGGTTTTGATGACGTGGCCTTGACTCAATCCACTTCCATGAAGATTTTCTACGGCGGTGATTACCTGACCAGCGGTAGCAACATGGCTGTCCAAGTGGTCAAGGTGGCCGAAGGTGAAATGCTGACCGCCAACGCGGCGAAAACCGCCGCCAACCCCACGGGGGCAGACCGACTCATTGGCAATGTCGGTAACGACACCCTGGTTGGCGATGGTGGTCGAGACGTGTTGATTGGCGGTGCTGGTGACGATCTCATCAAGGTGGCCTTTGAGGCTCCCATCGCTGGCGATTCCGTGGCAGACGCTGCCGATGGTGTGAGAGATTCCAGTGTGTTCTTCAAAATCGACGGCGGCACGGGCGTGGACACTTTGGAATTCACTAGTGCCATGGGTACCGCCAACACACCATTCAGCCTGTCGGCACTGCCCAACGGCACCATCGAAAACATCGAGGTGTTGCGTTTGGGTCAAGGCAATCAATCGATTTCGTTGGACCGATTCGATGTCTTGTCCATGACGGGCAGCACCAACACCGCCATTGACGAAGTGGCCTACCAAAAGGGCAACACCCTGGTGATTCAAAGCACCAGCGGTAGCGATAAGGTCACCCTCACGGGTGGTGGTTGGAGTGACACCAACATCAACGTCAGCGTCGCTGGTCAGGGCTCGTTCTCTGTTTATCAGCACAGCACCAGCAACATCCACGTCGTCATTGAAGACACCATCGTCCGGGCCATTGCATCGTGAACTTAAAAGCCCATCTTCATCAAGCCATGTCCTGGTGGGCAGCTTGGAGCTCGCCCCGACCCTTACCCAGTGAGACGCAGAGCCTGGCCAGCGTGGAAGGTTCAGAAGACTGGTTGCGCCACATCTTGGAACCACACCGAACCGCATACAAGCAAACCATCTGGCTGGCTTTGGCGATCAACTTCATGGGTTTGTTTGCGGCCATTTTCAGTTTGCAGGTGTACGACCGTGTGGTCGCCCATGCTGGCTACGCCACTTTGTTTGCCTTGGTGACCGGTATGGTCATCGTCATTGCCATGGACCATGTGTTCCGCTCCGGTCGCGCGGTGGTGCTTCAGCAGGTCGGTGCACAGATTGAGGTGGCCATTGCGCGTGGTGTGTTCCGCAGAATGATGGCTTTGCCCACACCGCAGTTGGAAAAGCTACCGCCCAGTTATTGGCAAGCGGTCTACCGCGATGTCGAGGTGGTTCGAGGCACATTCTCGGGCGCCACCGCCATGCTGCTCATTGACTTGCCCTTCGTCTTGTTGTCCTTGTTTGCCGTGGCTTTGATAGCTTTGCCTTTGTTGCCTGTGGCCTTGGTGACCATTGCTGCGTTTGTTTTGTTGGCTTGGCGATCGGGTGAGGTCACGCGGGATGCGACCGAGTCCGAGCGTGAGCAATTGGTGCACCGCGATGCAGCGATTGCCGAATTGGCGTCCGCACGTTTGCACCTCAAGGCCTTAGCGGCTCATGACCCTGCCGCTATGCGCTGGGATGGTCGCTACGCTGCGTGGCTCGACGAGTCTTTGAGTCGCAGCCGTGAAGCGGATCATTTCCGGGAGATGGCCCATGGCATGACGACAGCCAACACCGTCATGGTGACCACGGTGGGTGCCTTGTTCATTTTGGGACAACACCTGACCTTGGGAGCCTTGATTGCGACGAACATCCTCACCGGACGCATGGTGTCGCCCTTGGTGCAGTTGGTCTCGCAGTGGCGCATGTTTGGCCAGTTCAAATCGGCGAAGAAGCGCTTGGATGTGTTGTTTGCCATGCCGCTTGACCGTGAGTCGGACGCCGTGGCACTCCCCGATGCACAAGGTGCTTTGCGCCTGGATCGCGTCAGCTTTCAGTATGCGGGGACCGAGTCACATCAGGTGCAATCCATTTCTGGACAAATCGGACCTTATGGCTTGCACGGCGTGGTCGGGCCCAACGGCAGTGGGAAAACCACCTTGCTCAAATTGCTGCGTGGTTTGTACGCGCCCACCGAGGGGCGGGTCTTGCTGGATGACGCCGATCTGGTTCAGCACTCTCAGGGCTACCTCGCTCAGCAAATTGCTTATTTGGCTCAAGATGCGCATTTGTTGTCCATCTCGGTTCGAGACAACATTGCCTTGGGCAAACCCGATGCCACCGATGAAGAGATCGTCCGCGCTGCACAGTTGGCTGGAGCACATTCATTCTTGATTGATTCGCCCGATGGCTACGGCACCTTGATCGGTCCTGAAGGCCGACGTTTCTCGGTGGGTCAGACCAAGCGGATCTTGATCGCTCAAGCCTTGGTCAGTGATGCCCCTGTGATTTTGTTGGATGAGCCGACATCCGAGCTGGATCACGAGACCGAACTTAAATTGATCATGTCTTTGCGTGAATTGGCCCAAAGAAAGACCATTGTGGTGGTCTCGCACAGCCACCTCATGCTGGGCCATTGTCAAGGTTTGATGGTCATGAAAGACGGCAAACTCATCGCCGCGGGCGCAGCCGCCGCATTGTTGCCCAAGCTGGGCATTGCTTCGGCAGTCAGGGAGTCCGCATGAACAGCCAAGCTCTGGATCAAGTGTTGACTCGCGTGGGCCCGCCGGGGTGGAGAACACCCCAACGCGTCATGCTGGCGCTGCTGTGTTTGATTTTGTTGTGGATGCTGGTGGCCCGTGTGGACAGGGTCATCACCGCGCCCGGCAAGGTGGTGCCGATGGACAAAGTCAAAGCCATTCAGCATTTCGAGGGGGGCATCGTCTCTGAAATCTTGGTGCGCGAGAACCAGGTCGTCAAAGTGGGTGAGCCTTTGATTCGCCTGAATTTGGCGACCGGTGGTATCAACAGCTCAGAGATGAATGCCCGAATGGCCTCTCTCCAACTCGCGAAAATCCGTTTGGACGCCGAATCCAATGGCGTGTCTCCGGTGTGGCCTGAGAGCATGCAGCAAGCGTTCAAAGACATGGTCGATGCTGAGCAAGCCACTTACCGAAATCGAAAAATAGAGCGGGACAACTCGCTACAAGCCTTCGAGACCCAAGTCTTTCAGGCGCGCAAACGCTTCTCTGAAACGCAAGAAAAGCTCTTGGCAACCGAGCAAAACTTGATTTTGGCTAAAAAAGAGCTCGCTGTTTCCGATTCACTGTTGGCGGATAAGTTGGTTTCGCAGTTGGACCACTTTCAGCGACAAAGCCGTGTAGCGCAACTCAATGGCGAGGTGATGTCTCTGAGGCAAGCGGTGTTGGGTGCTGAATCTGCAGTGCAAGAGGCCTTGGCTCGCGTGCGGCAGGAGGATGGACGTTTTCGCCGTGAAGCGGCCAATGAGGCCGGTGAATTGCAACGGCGGATGTCCAGTTTGACCGAAGAGTTGGGGATGGCGCAGGACCAAGAGGACCGGTCGGTGATCCGTTCGCCCATTGATGGCGTGGTCAAGAATTTGAAATTTCAAGCGGTCGGTAACGTGGTTCGTGCGGGTGAGCCGATCATGGAAGTGGTCCCCATCAAAGACCAGTTGGTTGTTGAACTCAAGCTCAACCCGGCAGACCGAGGTTATGTGGCGGTGGGCCAGAGTGCGTTGGTGAAAGTTTCAACGTATGACTATCTGCGCTACGGCGGTTTGACGGGTACGGTCACCGCCATTGCCGCCGATACCGATTTGGGACGAAACGAAGAGCAGTTTTACAAAGTGGTGGTCACCACCGACAAGGCGTGGCTGGGAGACAACCCCAGCGAATACCCCATCTCGTTGGGCATGCTGAGTGAGGTGGATATCAAGATCGACAGCCAGACCATTTTGTGGTCGTTGATCCGGCCCGTATTGAAATTGAAGGCGGAAGCCTTCAGGGAAATCTAATGAACGGAGTTCGTATGAAGCGGTTGAAGTTGAGCCTGGCAGTCCAGGCGGCGTTATGCCTCCCGTTGGGTGTGGCTCATGCGGGTGAGTTGCGCTCGGAGCTGGAATACCTGCGCGAAACACACCCTTTGATTCGGGCCAATCAACACGCGGTAGGCGCCTCGGATTTGAGGCGCCAAGCTGCCATGGCGGGGTTTTTGCCTAAGCTGACCATCACAGGAGATTCAGGCAACGAGAAGATCGTCAGCACAGCCTTTGAGGGGACAGGCCCTGGTGACCCCTTGTCCACCGATTTGGACCGCAAAAAATTCAACGTCTCCTTAGAGCAAAACCTGTTCAATGGTGGGAAAACTTGGACCGAAGTGGGTGTGGCCACTTTGGACAGATCCATCAAAGAATCGGAATTTCAATCCACCTCGCAAGACGTCTTGCTGGAGGCTGTGATTGCTTACCTTCAGGTTCTGCGCAACCGTTTGCTCATTCGATTGGCAGAGCTCAATGAGCAGACGACGCTCCAGCAGTTGTCCATGGAAAAGTCCCGTGTGCAACGCGGCGGCGGTGTGGTCGTTGACGAGCTTCAAGCGGCAACGCGCCTGCAGATCGTCCGTGAGCGACGGGTGTTTTATGAGCAAGGCATGCGCGATGCCGTCACCACGTACGAGCAAGTGTTTGGTCGACCACCGGAGGCGGCCAAGGTGCAAGACTTGGACACCCACATGGCCGTCATGCCGGCTGATGTCGAGGCTGCCTTGCAGCAAGGGTCTTTATCCAACCCCAAGCTGAAGCAAATTCGCTTGCAAATTGAGCGTGCGGAGAAGTTGATTGCTTTGGAGCGATCCAACTTCTTGCCCAAGATTGACTTCGTCTTGTCCAAGTCCCGCGACGACAAAGCTGCGGGACTTTACAAAAAAACCGAAGAATCTGCGCTCTTGAAGTTTTCATGGAACCTCTTTTCGGGTGGTGATTCGGTCAACCGCACCCGAGCAGCGGTTTTGGAGATGCGTGAAATTGGTGAACGCGAGGTGAGCACCCAGCGCAAAACAGCGGAATCGATCCGCATGTCTTGGAACCAATACCAAAAAGGCATTGAACGGTTGAAGTTGTTGGAAGAAGCCTCTGAGACATCGCGCCGCGTGATGGAAGGGCGAAAACGCCTGCGTGATGCTGGCCGTGAAACGGTCTTGGCGGTCTTGGATGCCGAGGTGGAGTACTACGGCGTCTTGGCCAACAAGGTCAATGCCATGATCGACGCCCGTTTGGGCAGTTACCGTCTCTTGCATTCGATGGGCCTCTTGGAATTTGCTTCGCTGAATTTGGAGCAAGGCCAATTCCGCTTGCCTGTGCGTCCGATTGATGTCACCTTGGCTCAGTTGACGGGTCAAGCGGAGCTGGTGGCAACCCCCGTTTTGCCAGTGGTCAATACGGCCTCAACGCCCAAGCCAGTTGAACCCGCTGCGCCGTTGGGGTTGGCCCCAGCCGTTGAAGCGGCGCCTATGACAGCAGCCCCGTTGGTCGAAACACCGGTTGTCGAAGTACCCGCGATTGACCCTGTGGTGGCGGTGACGGCCTTGGTGGAGCAGTGGGCCAGTGCGTGGGCCAGCAAAGACTTTGCAGCGTACAGCAGCTTCTACGGCGACAAGTTCAAGTCGGGCCAATACCGTTCCAAAGCGTCTTGGTTGAATTTCCGCAAGCCGCGCATCTTGGGTCGCAATGCAATCGCGGTGTCGGTGGAGGACCTGCAAGTCCAAGTGCTCGAAAACGGCGTGGCAGAAGTGACGTTCGTGCAGAACTACGAATCGGGCACGGTCAAGGACCGTTCGATGAAAACGATGCGGGTGGTGCAGACGGCAAACGGCTGGCGCATCGTCTCGGAAGAGGCCAAACCCTTGCCCAAACCTGTGAAGGCAGAAGAACCGGTCAAGGCAGAAGCGCCTGCTGCACCGGCTGTCGAATCGACTCCCGTTGCCGTGCCGCTGCCTGTCACCGTGCCCGTGATTGAGCCAGTAGCAGTGCCTGCGCCCGTGGTCATGCCTGAAGTACAGCCTGCCGTATCTCCTGCTGTTGCTTTGGTGCCCGAAGTGGCACCGGTGGTCGAAACACCGGTTGTCGAAGTACCCGCGATTGACCCTGTGGTGGCGGTGACGGCCTTGGTGGAGCAGTGGGCCAGTGCGTGGGCCAGCAAAGACTTTGCGGCGTACAGCAGCTTCTACGGCGACAAGTTCAAGTCAGGCCAATACCGTTCCAAAGCGTCATGGTTGAATTTCCGCAAGCCGCG
>JACCDH010142113.1_pt1 | contig 93626 bp, 81 predicted proteins | sample 7442481 | NCBI WGS metagenome assembly JACCDH01 (sample SAMN15323433, study PRJNA562643) | freshwater metagenome | isolation source: river surface water | place: USA:Blue River Watershed | collected 2017-08-15 | reverse complement strand
TAGTTTTAATAGGACACAAAGGTAAAAAAACTCAACCAATTTTTTATGGTTCATTAATGACCTTAACTGCCTTATTATTTTTTATTGTTAGAACTCCTGATTTTAAATTAAATTATAGAAATATAATTAACTGGGTTCATTGGGTAATGTGGCCTGCTCTATTTATTTGGATAAGTTGGAAACAATTAGAACTCCCTGATTATGGTTTTGAAATAATCAAATATCTTGGTATAAGTGTAATATTAATTCATTTATATTTGGTATACCAACATAATTGGGGCATTGTTAAATAACAAAACTAAAAATTAGAAGAAAGAAAAGTCATTTCCATCCCAAGCTTCAATTCCATTTTCTTCATTATTAGCATTATCAGAAAAGTGTTCAAAAGTGTCAGTAAATGCTTCACTTGTGAAATCAACTCTTCCGTTATTTTGTTGCATATTATTAGTATTAACAAAAGGTTCATTCTTTTTAGCTAAATCTTTTTCAAAACTAGTTTGGCTAGCATTAAATTGTTTACCATATAAATTTTCCATAATTTGTTCTCTTAATTTATTTTGAACAACATCATATGATTTTGCTTTTGCAACAGAAATTTGAATTAAATTTTTTTCTAAAATATCTTTTAATGAAATCTGACCACCAAAGTTAATAACAATTAAATTAGCTAAAGCAATTGCACTAGCTTCATCTTTACTTGGAATTATTAATTCTCCAGTTCTTGGATCAAACCCAATATTTGGTATAATTTGTTTCCAGTTTTCAAAATCATTTAATGATGGTATTTTAACTTTAATATGGAACAAATAAGGATATTCTTGTCTTTGATCAATTATTATTTTAGACCAAGGATTTGGTTTATCATAAACAACTTCTTCAACTTGGGGTTCTTCAACTAATTGTGGTCTATCCGCAAAAAGTTCTCTAGTATTAGCTAGTTGTTGTTTATTTACTGGTCTAGATTCACTTACAATTCTACCTTCAGCTACTATTTTTGGAACTTGTATGTTAGCCACAGTTCCTGCTCTATTTTTTACATCATTAACTCTTGGTTCTGGTTTTGCAAAAGGGGTTTCAGCTTTTGATGTTTCATAAGAATTAATTGGATTTATTTTGGGTTTTTGTTCTAACCCTTTTTTAGGTGTTGAACTTTTTTCATCTTGTATTTTATTACTTTGATTATCATCAGTTTCATCCATTAAATGTTGAATGATGATATACAATATTATTGTTAAAAAAAGTAGTTTTAACATTCTATTTAAATAATTTAGAAAATAATTAAATTAAATTATTTAAATTATCGATTAGTTATAAAAAATTTTCTAATTATTTATAACAATTAAATGAAGGAAGATGCAGAGATAAGTCTAATTAAAGATATTCAAGCATTACCCGGTAAACATGAACCTATTGTAACAAAATTTATGGGATTAATTTCAGCACCTTTTCATTGTAAATTATACACATTGATTATTTTGTTATTATATTTTTTAAAAAAAATTACAACCTCGCAAGTTTTTATATTATGTTCAAGTCAATTTGTTATATTTACTATAAAATATTTGGTTAAAAGAAAAAGACCATTTGAAGCAAACAAAAAAATTAAACTTTTAGAAAAAATGAATTTCGATCCATACTCTTTTCCATCTGGGCATACATTAAATGCATTTTTATTATCTGTTATACTTAAAAAGAACATTGGTATAAATTTAAGTATTATTCCTTACTTGGTTGGATTAAGTAGAATATATTTGGGTGTACATTATCCATCTGATATTTTAGGAGGAATTATTTTAACTAAAGTTATTCTCCACATGCATAAATTTTATTAATTAAAAATATTTTTATTAATAATAATTTATTTATTATCTAGTTATTAATTTATTTACTTGATAATCACATTCTTCTGATTGGTTGTCTAAAAACTAATTTAAATGTATCGTCAATTAAATTTTCAGCAGTATGTTCTAAATCAGATCTAAAATTATCACTAATTCCTTCTGCAACCAATTTGTCATATATATTTAGTTGTACCCAATTATTTTTAAAAATAGTTTTATCAAATAATCCAACAAGTTTTTCCATAAAATTAAAATTGTTTTCAACACAAAATAAATATAGGTCTTTATTAGTTTTAACTGTATTTAATTCAAATGGAATTTTTTCTTTTATTTCGTCTGATATTTTTTTATTAAAAAATTCGTCCAAATACCAATATCCTAATTCATAATTTATAAATGGATCAAAACTTAAATATTTAGTTCCATTTTTTAAATATTCATAAAGTGATTCATTAAATAATTTCATTGATAAAAATACATGGGTTGATTCTGGATAATTATTTTTAAACTTATTAAAATCCAAATATTTATTAAATATAATTGCGGTCTTATAATAAAAAATTCTTCCAATATGATAAATTAATTCTAATTCATTTGCACTAATTGTTTTATTATTTGTTCCAAAGTAAATTTGGTTTATGTAATTGACCGCTAATTCTTGTCCTAATTCTATGTTTAAATATGGATAGCCATCGGAATTAAATATTGACATCATTAGACCATCCTTTGTTTTATTCCAATAAAATTTATTATAAGAACTGGTATCTGAGGAATCAAACCAAGAATAAACAAAAGAATATTTATTTGATGCTATATTTAAATTAAGTCTACCATCTGAACTATAAGTTTGAATAAATGTTTTTATTAAATTAATTCGATCTGTACCATTTAAAGTTATTTTATCAATAGGATTGTATAAATATTTGGTGTTTGTTTTATTAATATCAATTTCAGGATTTTCTTTATAAAATAATTGATAATCTACATCAACTAACTCGAATTCATATTTTCTATTAATTAGTTTTTCAAATTCAGGATTAGTATGGAAATATTTAAATTTATCATTCTTTGATATTAATTTTAATTTAGTGTAAGGTGGAAGTAAAAACTCTTCTTCTTTTGGGAATAAAGAAAAATTTTCAATAAATAATCCAACTCCTTTTTTATTTTTAGGAATTGTAATTTTAACAAGAATTAACCCAAAATTACCATTTAATCCTGGGCTATAAAAGGGATCGCGGGTTGTTGATAAAAATCCCTTGTCCGTAAATATATCTCCTTCTTTTAATCCCATTAAAAAACTATCATCCCAAATAAAACGATAAATATCATAATGATTAGTTAAAGCCGGTGCATTATTCATAGATTTAACAATTTGATAAAGTCCCTGATAATAAATAGGATCAATATTATTTGAAATAATAGTTTTTGTTCTTGATTGAGATGATTGATTAGATCTAATTGCATTTACTGATAAATTTCTTAAGTACTTATTAAATAAAAAAGATCCTGTCCAACTATAAAAACATATCCAACTGATAATATTAGTTTGATGAATGTATTCGTGGTGTATTTTAATTTCATCGAACGACACGTCATTTTTGGAAACATTTTTACAAACTTGGTAATGGGTTTCTTGGTCAATTAAATATTCTGGATCAATATCTGATTTAATAATGTCCATATTTTGACCTAGTTTAATTAGTTCTTGTTTTGTATAATAAGGTTTTAAGTGAGAAATAAAAGGGTGAAAACTATTTCTTTTACAAATACTAACTAATAGACCAAGTAAAGGTGAATATTTATAAAGTGCTTTATAAGAAGTTTCAATTAATGTATCAATATCATAGTTTTCCATAACTTGAATATTATATTTAAATCTTGGTTCTAAAGTTTTGTCACTGGAATATTTTTCATATAAATTAGTTATCCACTGATATATTTCTTGATTAATAAATCTATAATGTGAATCAATTAGTCTATAGTGAATATTTTGTTTATTAATTGGATAAATTTTTTGGCTATAAATATCGTACATTGGTATTAATTCTTCATATTTAGATAATTTTATTTTATCTTCTTTCTTTTTAATTTTAATTTCCAAATTAAAAATTTTTTTAATAAATTCCGAATCTATTTTCATTTATAATTGGGTAGAAAATTATAAATGCTCTAATTAATTTTTTGTTTGACACATTTAACGCTGTCACATTTTTGGTTTAAAGTTATGCATTTTGTTTGTGCTCTGATAATAAAATACCAATATAAAAATGCAGTTACACCGCATGCTAATAATACAGATTCTTTTTCTATTTGTGTTTCCATTATATATAATTATATTATATTTTATTATAAAATAATTTTAAAAATAAAAATATTTTTATTCATCAGACTTTAAAATAAAATTAATAGCTTCGTCAATATTTAATCTAATTTGACTCATGTCAATCGAATTTCTAACAGTAACTGTAGAATCTTTAACAGTGTCAAAATCAATAGTTATAGTATATTTAATACCTAATTCATCTGCTCGTGTATATCTTTTACCAATCGACGTACTAGATAAATCTGTGAAAACTTTTAAATTTGTTTGTTCAATTTTATTTAAATAATTTTTAAATACATCCAAAAGTTCTGAATTGTTTGATAATTGAGCCAACATCAAGTTCCATACTCTACAATTATTATTAAGAGTTAATAGTGGTCTTTTACTGTCATCTCTTAAAGATAAGTTATGGCAAATTAACGTGTAAAATACTCTGTCAATACCAATTGATGGTTCAACAACATTTGGATATATAAATTCATATTCCTTAAACTCTTCAACTTGGTAATTTGTTTGATCAATATTATCAAGATTATAAAGTGAATCAGATATAATTGTTTTCATCTGACCTATAATGTTTTTTGCATTTTCAGGAGAATTTTCATTAAATATTTTTTTAATATTAGGAGTTAATTTATATTTTATTATGAAATTATCATTTTTTCGTATTTTAAATTGAGAATTTTTATCATGAACTGATAAATCATAATCACCACGATGAGCTAAACCAGCTATTTCTAACCATTTACCAAATATATTAGATTCTAAATCCCAACAATCTTTAGCATAATGAGCTCTTTCATCATGTTTATGTTGTCTAAACCTTATTAGATTCATATTTAACCCAATTTGTTTAGCTAATTGATATAAGCTAATTATATATTTCAAAATAATATGGTCTTCAATATATTTTGATAATTCTGATAATTTGACTTTAAGTTGTTCAATATTATTAATTTGCATATGAGCTGACAAAATAAAACATGATTCATTAATTAAATCATGAGGAATTTTAAATTCAAATTTATCCATTGGATTAAAAAAGTATTCTACTTCTGCTTGAGTAAATTCTCTTAATCGGGTAAATGGTTTATCTGATATTTCGTTTCTATATGATTTACCAACTTGTGCGATACCAAAAGGTAATTTACCCTTAGAATAGTCATAGAATTGTTTAAATTCAACAAATATAGTTTGAGCAATTTCGGGTCTTAAATATAATATTTCATTCATACTATCCATTCTGAACATCAAACTAATTGGTTTAATTTGAATATATTCGTTTTCCTTATTATATAATTTATGTTCATCCATAATTTTTTGAACTGTGTTTTCATTAATTTCTAATTGAAAATTAAGTTTAAGCTCTTCTATTTTCTCTTCAATCCAATGATCTGCTCGTTTAATTTCTTTAACTTTATTTGTTTGCTTATCATAAAAAATAATACCCAAGTCATTAAATTTTTGGACATGACCACTTCGCGTTAAAACACAATTGGGTGAAATTACAGGAACATCAATTTCATAGATATTATCTTTGATAAACAATCGTCGCCAAACTTCTATGATATTATTTTTAATTTTAAGACCAATTGGACCCCAATTTTGAAAACCACCCATTGTGTTATCATGAGCATTTGTTGGAAAAACTATTTTATTATGGATTAAATATTGTTTAACATATTCTGAATTCATTAATATGTTATATAATAAGAATAATTTATTTTAACATCAATTTTTATTTTTATTTAATTTATTCAATTTGTTTGAATTGATTCAACCTAATGAATTGTTCTATCTTTTACTTTATCAGCTTTAACTTTATTGCCAAGTGGATCTATTTTTTGGCTGTAAATTAAGAATACTCGATCAAATGAGTCTGGTAATCTATATTTATTGGTAATTATTTTTAGTTTAATTCCTTGTTGTTTATCATAATAAAACCATGCCAATTGGTTTAATATATTCCATAATTCTTTTAGTTTATCAGTTGGTATATCTTTACCAATTGTATAAGGATTTAATTCAGCCAGATATAAAGCTTCAGCTCTTAAATAATTACCACATCCTGCTGATACAGATTGATCCAATAATATTTCACAAATTGATGTTTTTTTCTTTTGAACCATTTTAATAAATGTTTTTTCAAATTCAGGATTTGTTGATAAAATATCTGGACCAAATTTTCCAAGTTTTGTTAAAAGATTTTTTTTGGTGTCAAAAATAAAAGTTCCAAAATTTCTGGGGTCATTAAAATAAATGCTTTTTGTTTTATCGTCATCTAATGATTTTTTATATTGAATTTCTACGTTATTATGTGCTTCATCTTTTATTTGCCACCATCCGGCTAATCCCAATGTATTCCATAAGGTAATATCAGTATCAGCAAATTCCCACCATATGAATTTACCATAACAATTAATTGATGTAATTTTTAAAGGAAATAAATTGGCAATTTTTTGAAAGTTTTTAGGCGGTCCATGTGTTTGATATCTTCCACCAAGGATATTCATTGCACATAAATATTTTCCAACTAATTTCTTATTAAGTTCGTCAGTAACCATTTTAACTTCTGGACCTTCAGGCATATATATAAATTAAGTGGACATTGTTTTAAGTATTTATTAGATTTTGTTATTCAATAATTTAACTAAAAACTAATTAGCTAAAAACCCCAGCAATAAAAATTTATAACAAAAACTAATTAGCTAAACACACAGGTCGTTTTGACAAAGATTTTATTTGGCTGTCAATGTAATCAATCACTGGATCAGCCACATTAAATAACCCAGTACCTAATTTGCCTTCTTTGTTAACTGAATAAAATATGCCATCATATTTGTTTTTACTTAATAATTCTTTTATTTCATCAACTGCCCCATTAATTACCTGTTTGGTATTTTTATCAAGTTCTTGGTAACCTCCATTTTTAAGTGTTCCAGTTGGAATACCGGCGGAAAGGGGTTTATTTAATTTTTCATTAAACTTGTTATATTTTCTTATTACTGCATTACCCATGCCACTTTTATTAGAATTATGATGCTCTTCATTGTCGTTAAAAATAAATAGGCAATTATTAAACATTTTTTGCTTACACATCCATCCAAAATCACCAAAAACATTTCCACTTATAAATTTAGTTCCATAAATTTGAATATCATTATTTTCCATTAATTATATAAATATTAAGCTATAAATAATAAAAATCAATTTTTAGTTTAATTATTTTATACTACAATATAATTAAATGGGATATATCACTGGTGTAGATTTAACTAAAAATGGTAATGCATATGCATATTATCAAGTTATGAGTAACACTCAAAATGATACTAAAGCAGTAAAAGTAGATTTATCAAAAGCACAATCAGATGCATCATCTGGATTAGTTAAAGCAGATTCAGCATTAACAAAAGCAGATTCAGCATTAACAAAAGCAGATTTAGCGTCAACAAAATCAGATTCATCAACAGTTAAAGCAGATTCAGCATTAACAAAAGCAGATACAGCAACAGTTAAAGCAGATTCAGCATTAACAAAAGCAGATACAGCAACAGTTAAAGCAGATTCAGCATTAACAAAAGCAGATACAGCAACAGTTAAAGCAGATATAGCAACAGTTAAAGCAGATACAGCACAAGCTGACGTAACTATTGTAAAAACTAAATTATATTCCAATGAAGTTGCAATTGGTTTATCATCAGGTGCAACAACTCAAGGAACTAATGCTATAGCAGTTGGTGCTAATGCTGGAAACACAACGCAAGGAAATTATTCAGTATCATTAGGTTATAATGCTGGTTATTCATCACAAGGGCGTAATTCTGTAGCAATTGGTTATGACGCAGGTAAAACATTACAAGGAGTAAGTTCAGTTGCATTAGGATACAGATCTGGATCAATTAATCAACACGATTCTTCTATAGCTATTGGTGAATATGCTGGCTATAATGGTCAAATGTATAGATCACTTGCAATTGGTCAAAATGCTGGTAAAGACAATCAACAATCTGATTGTATAGCAATTGGATCCGATGCCGGCTCAATAAATCAAAAAGATGGCTCTGTTGCAATTGGTGTTATGGCTGGTAAAAATACACAATTAAAAGATGCTTTAGCTATAGGTCACTGGGCTGGTCAAGATAACCAAGGTAACAGTTCAGTTGCTATTGGATTACAATCTGCACAATATAACCAAGGAATTAATTCAATAGCAATTGGTAATAGTGCAGGTAAAACAAATCAAGGTATTAATTCGGTTTCATTAAGTACTAGTGCAGGTTACAATAATCAAGGTAATAATTCAATTGCTATTGGCCCTTATTCTGGAAATTTAAAACAAGGCGATAAATCTATTGCAATAGGTTATTATTCTGGTAAATCAAATCAAGGTATTAATTCTATTGCTATTGGATACCAAGCCGGTTATAACAATCAAGCTAATAATTCTATAATGATTGGTAATTTTGATACATCAGATATTGGAATTGATGAAACTCTATATGTTAAACCAATCAAAGGAGAAACTACATCAAATGTTACTGTAGCGAATTACTATTTTCCATTATATTATAACACAAATACTGGTAAAATTGTATATAAATCAGATTAAAATAAATTAAACGTTCTTTTTATCATTATTAACAGCTTCATTAGTAATTTTGCGCACGGATTCTTCAACAGATTCGGATGTGCGACAAAAATTTACTACTTCTGCATGTGAATACATATTACCAATTATGTTCGGAAAATCAATATGTTCTTTTTCCCAATAAAATTTAAGAATTCCTTTGATGTCTTCAGTGGTTGCCTTAGTAAAATTAATATTATAGTCAATCCTTCCTGGACGAATAAGAGCTTTATCCAATTGGTCTGGTTTATTGGTTGTCATAATAATAATTCTACCGGGGCATTCTTGAAGTCCATCTAATATATTCAAAAAGTAACTCAAATTGTTGTTATAGTTACTATCTGGGTCTAATGTGGATACAATACAATCTTCAAGATCTTCTAACTTTTTCTTTTTAAAAGTTTTTCTAGGAGAGTCAGTAGGATTTTCTTCTTTAAGTTTTTCACTAGCTTCTTTTTCCTTAATTGCACGATCTTTAACAATTTCTCCCATACAATCTACATCTTCAAAAATAAGAATGCGATCTTTTTGAGGGATAATAATGTCATCGGCAATTTCATCATCATAAATAATTTCACGCAGTTTATTCATATCAAATTTGTTATTTAACTTAACTGAAATACCATGACGACCGGTTAAGTTCATCAGTGCTTTGATAAAACCAGTTTTACCACATCCTGGTTCACCCCAAAGCAAAAATCCAAGAGTATAAGGAATACCTCTACGTTTATACCAATCTGGATTATTAATAAAAAAGTTAATTTTGTCAAGAATTTGATCCTTATTTGTAAAAAATCTATTATCAAAAGTTACATTTGATTCCCAAGGATTTGAGTAAATATCAATATCTTTTTCTTTTGGATTCCAACTAATTTCCACTAGTAATTGTTTGTCACAAGTTTTGGATCTAATATAATTATCATAATCCTTAGTCTTCTGTTCGACCCAATTTTCCATTTCAACAAGAGAAAGTTTCTTGCTAAAAATCTCCAAATAAGTAACTTCTGAATAAGTTGTTTTTCCATTGAATTCCATCTTTTCTTTTTCTTGATAATAAACTTTACCATTAATATTAGTATCAATTTTAAATTCCATTACTTGATCTACACGATATACTGAAGTTTTAGTTTCTTCATAATCATCATTTCTGCGATTGTACTTAAGATTCACAACCTCAGTTAATGTTTTTACACTTGGGTCGTTATTTTTTGAAATCCAATGCATAATTGCTTTGAACCTTTTACTAACTTCTTTATCTGATGAAGAAAAAATAAGTTTGTTTGTTTTGTCATATTTTGAAATCCAACCTTTAACAAATCGAGATACGTGGGTTTTAAAATTTGACTGAAAAACGTAAAAAATTATGGATGAAATTAGCATTGTATAAATAATATCAATGATAAAATATCCGGTATTAATCTTTCCAACAGAGCTGAAAATCATATTTGTTATTAGCAAATCGTTATATAGCATTAGATTTATATTGTATAATAATATATTACTAAAATTTCAATTTTTATTAAGATATAGCATATTATTAGTTTTAAGGTCAATTTTAGCGTATTTTTTACCTATATTATATAATTCCAAGTTTTGTTCATAGTTTGAGCTAGGATACTTATCCACTATATTTGAGTTTTTGATATATTTGGAATAACAAATTATTTTGTTGATATTATGATCATTTGGATTAAAAGTCAAAAAACCATCCAAATAATAAGATGAATTTATTGGATAGCATAATTTTGTTCCAAATAATGGCAAGTAACAAGAAGATCCAATATAATCTTTCATTTTATTTAAATCATTTGTTCCTATAAAATATTCTGATGTTAATTTAATATTATTAGTATAATATGCAGAAGTATTATAATTTATTTTAGTCACATACAAATGTAGATTATGAACAAGTTTTTTGTTTTCAAAATGTTCATATGATGCATCAGTAAAATTATTTATAACATTAAAATATGATTTTGTTGTTAGGTTTTTTGTTAATTTTTTATTAAATTCCGGATAAACTTTATTTATATCAATATCAAATGCTAAAAACGAACTAGCAAGCGATCCAGCACTTACTCCTCCAATATTAAGCCTTTGGTTGGGATAATAATTTTTTAAATATTGTTGAATAACCGAAGCATATCCCATATAATAATGAATAAAATTACCACCGCTAGAAAAAAAAAAGTCATAGTATTTTTTTGTCATTTAATAAAAAAGTTGAAAATAATTTTTTCTCAAGAACGAATGATAAGTTTATAATGTTCAAACAGTTTAAAACAATTTCAAAACAAAAGAGATACTTTTCAAACTCTATCAATCCAAAACTACCAGATAACAATGATCTTTTTATGTCATTTTTAGCCGGTAGCATCGGTAGCATGTGGACTTTTCCAAATTGCCCTTCTAATACTGAAAAAGAAAAAACTCTTAGTATGTTCAGTAAAAGTATTGGATGTGCATCGTTTGGAATTTCTGTACATTATTTATTACGTTATCTTAAAAAATTTTAATTTGCACATTTTTTTTATCACTATATAATAATGTTAGATAAATTTAACAATATTTGGATAATTTTATTATCTATTTTACTATTAGTTGTAATAGTAAGAAAAATAATTAATTTAAATAAACCATTTGATGAATCCAGATTTATTGAACAATATAAAAATCAAATAAAACTAAAAAAACAATTTAGTATGACTTCTTTACAAAAAAATATACCAAAATTAACTTCTTATTATGTTGGTTTGGTTTAAATTGTTGCTTTTTATTATTTAGCATATGCATATTTTATTAGTTATCTTCTGCTTTTTCTTGTCTTTGAGATTCAACTCTCATTGCTGAAATAATAACAAATTCAAAAGGTGTTTTATCTATTGCTTTAACAAAATAATCTGCTTCTTCTTCATACCCAAAATCAACATATGAGGTACTTGATTCTGGATAATTTAACACACGAATCCTTACAATATGACCCCATTCTGAAGTTAATTCCATCATTTCTTCTTCGGTCATATCAATTGGTAAATCTGATATTTTAACTCTATAAGTAGTCTTAAAATATTGCTTTCTTGGTCTATCATTATGTCTATTATCTTTGTTATCACTGTTTTTATATTCATGATCTTTAGATTTATAATCATTTTTTGGTTTTGATTCGGTATTATCAATTTTATTAGGTTTAATATCATTACTTGATTCAGCTACTGTGGCTGTTGTTTCTTGATTTTTTTCTTTACCACATTTAATCGTAAAATGCGGACCTCCACATTTTCTACAAACAATTTTATTAACTGGATTAGAATTGTCACTTGATTGATTTTCCATTTCTTAATAATTATAATAAATATTGTTTTAAGTAGTTTTATTTTAATTAAAGCTTAAAAGCTAATTTTTTAATTTAATTAATGGAAAATTTAAATAAAACAGTAATATTAGAATATATTTGGCTAGATTTAGATAATGAATTCAGATCAAAAACAAAAATTATTTATTATAATGATTATATTAATTTAAACAATTTACCAGTTTGGAATTACGATGGATCATCAACTGGTCAAGCTAAAGGCACTGACTCTGAAATTTTTTTAAAACCAGTTTCAGTATTTATAGATCCTTTTAGAAAAAATATAAATCCAAATACTAATGCATATTTGGTATGGTGTCAAACATTTGATAAAAATAAAGCATACACTAAAAATTCAACAAGACATTTAGCAGAACCAGTTTTTGAAAAATATAAAGAAGAAGAACCTTGGTTTGGTATTGAACAAGAGTATTTTATAATGGATTCAAAAACTGGATTTCCAAATGGTTTTAATAAAGACCTTGATAATTTACCAGCACAAGCTAAATATTATTGTGGGGTTGGACCAAATAGAATTTTTAATAGAGATATTCCAGAAACTCATATGAACTATTGTTTATATGCGGGTGTTAAAATATGTGGTATTAATGCAGAAGTTGCTCCATCACAATGGGAATATCAAATTGGACCATGTGTTGGTATAGAAGCTGGAGATCACTTATGGATGTCAAGATATATTTTGAATCGCGTGGCTGAATCATTTGGCTATATAATAAGTTATCATCCAAAGCCATTAGGTAAAAATAATGACTGGAATGGTTCAGGGTGTCATACTAATTTTTCAACCAAATCAATGAGAGAAGACAATGGTATTGATTATATTAATGGGGCGATAAATAATTTAAGCTTAAATCATAGTTTACATATGATGTTTTACGGCGAATCTAATGAGGAAAGAATGAGTGGTTTACATGAAACTTCTTCATATAATACTTTTAGTTGTGGACGTGCAAACAGAGGAGCATCTGTAAGAATCCCAAATATTGTTCTTGAAGAGTCTAAAGGTTATTTTGAAGACAGAAGGCCTGCAGCTAATTGTGATCCTTATCTAGTTACCGCGCTAATATTAGGAACTTCAAAAGGAGAGTTGAATGGTTTAACAAGTTATCAAATAAATGCGCTAGTTTAATAAGTTTGTTATATTTATGGTTAAATTATATAATTGTAAAAATATTATATAATTTATTATATATGAAAAAAATAGACATTCATTTTGTAAATGACACATCCAATACTAAAAATTATCCTATTTTAACAACAACAGAAAATTCAACAAAGTTATATATAAATATATTTAATCTTTCAATATATAACCTTAAAAAGGAATTGAATAAAATTAACAATGTAATTGCTATAAATGAAAATAATGTTGTTAAAATTAAAAGAATTAATGTAATTTTTGATAAAACAATTGACACAATAACTATAAACATGATATTAGGAAAATTAAATGATGTATTATATTCTTATTACCCAACAACTAAAGAAATTATGTTATATCAAGTTAATGAATCATCATTAAATTATATGTTAGAACTATTTAAATATAAAGATATTGTTATGGATCCAAATAAAAATCCAAATACTTATTTGGAATATGTAAAACAAAATGTTCCACAAGATTACAATTTAAAAATATTAAATGTTAATGAATCAAATGATTTTCCATTAACAAAAGCAGTTGGTGCAGGATCAATATATCCAACATATTTTGTTCAAATTAGCCCTAAAAAAATAAATTCAAAAAGCAAAAATATATTTTTAATTGGAAAAGCAGTTACTTTTGATTCAGGGGGTTTAAATTTAAAAACTAAAAAAATGGAACATATGAAAGTTGATATGACTGGTTCAGCAATGGTATTATCAATTTTAAGATTACTAAATATGAATAAACAAGACACCAAATTTAATATTCATTTAATTATGCCAATAGTTGAAAATATGATAGGTAATGTAGCAACTAAACCGGGTTCAGTTATAAAGTCTTCAAGTGGTAAATTAGTCGAAATTGTCAATACTGATGCAGAGGGAAGATTATGTTTAGCAGATTGTTTAGAATATGTTCAATATAAATTAATAAAAAATCTAGATCCAAAAAAATGTCTTATGATTGATATTGCAACATTAACTGGTAATACAACAATGATTACTTCTGGACACAGTTGTTTATCTATGTGCAATAACAAAGGGTTATTGTATTTGGATGATATAATAAATATTGGTGAAAATATTGGAGAATATGTTGATTTTTTAAAAATAAGAGAAGAATATATGGATTCTTTAACATCACCCGTTGCCGATATTGCTAATATAAGTAATAATGAAAAAGCGGGTTGTGTAATAGGCGGAACATTTTTAAATTACTTTGTAAATAGTGAAGTTCCTTGGATACATTTTGATGTTGCTGCATGGAGTTTTTCAGAATCTAAACATAAACAAAAATCATATGGAATAAATTTAATTTACGAATTTATAACCAGATTAGCTAAAAAAATTGATTAAAATATAAATTTGATTTATTAATAAGTATATTAATAAATGGGTTTTATTGAATTAACTATAAAGTTAGATGATAAAGAATATCCAATGTTAAATAATTTTAAAAAGAAAGAGTTAGACAAATATGTTTTAAAAATATTTAAAACTGGATATCAAATACATTTTCCTTCAAAGGATAAAATTGAGCAACAGGTTGAATATAACGAATTATTAGAACGTATTGAAAACATCAAAGATGAATTAAAAGACGAAATCAATAGTTCAGAAATAGGAGATAAAATTAATTCACTAGAAACAAGTTTAACAAAATTAATAGGCTTATCATCAAATTCTTGTAAAAAAGGAAACTTTGGTGAAAATGTATTAGAAGAAATATTTAATACAAGATATGGAGATATTCAATTTGAAAGAAAAAGTAGTGTTGCCCATTCAGGTGACGCTTGGTTATATTTACCAGATGGTAAAACTATTATGTTAGAAAGTAAAAATTACACATCTACTGTTAATAAAGACGAAATTATTAAAATGCAATCTGATATGATTAATCATCATATTAAATGGGGTATTTTAACAAGTTTTAATTCAATGATTCAGGGAATGAGAGAATTAGATTTTCACACATTTAGTCACAACAATGAAACATATTTTATAATAATGATATCAAATTTATCCACAGACATTCATAAGTTAGATTTAGGACTTCAAATTATAAGAAAGTTAATTAGAACAATTGATGATCTTCCTCAATTTCCTTGGATATTAAAGGATATTAATCAAAGTTTAAGTGAATTAAATCAAATAGTCCAAAAAAATTATTGTTTAAGAGATTCTTATTATATAATGGAAAGAGACATTCAAAAATCTATGTCAAATTTCCATGTATTATTAAGAGATTATCAGTATGATATTGAAAATAAAGTAGAAGAAATTATTAGTAAAGTAAAAGATACAATGAGTACTTCAATGAAAGAAAATATAAAAATAAAAGAAAATGAGTTCCAACAAATGATAGACAAATATCAAGATAAGAAAATTTTACCAATTATTATTAGATTTGTTGATGTTGTTCAAAATAAAAAATGGGACTTAAATTATGATGAAGATGCAAGTGATTGGATTCTTCAATTTAAAGGCAAAGAAATGGGTAGAGTTAAAATTCAAACTAAGAAAGCCATTATTAATATTCCATCAAATGATCTCACCCTAAATTTACATTTAGGAAAAGAAAAAGAGAATAAACAAAATTTGGAAATTATTAAGTCCTTGTAATTAGTGTTGTAATTATTTAATTTATAAAAAAACAATTAATAAACATAAAAAATAAATCTAATTATAGTTATATGAAATTATATATTTATATTGCACTATTTGTAATTTTAATAGTATATGTTAATTCACATAGTAACTATTTAACAGAAAAATTTGCAGATACTAAAAAAATAAATAATTTAGATGCACCAAATCCTTATAATCTATTAAAAACAGATAAAGTTAAACCAATATTAATTGAAGGTAATTCTGAATTAATTCCAGGTTACGATAATGTTAACAATGATAAATATTGGAAATTAAAATTACAAGGATTTTCAGATATCTATAATTATGAAGACAAAGGAGGTTTAGATATATTTTTAAAAGCTAACGATATACAAAATCAATTAAATTTAGAATTCCCTCAAACTAAAAAAGAAGAAAAACAAATTAAAATTAAAGATGAACATAATAAGAAAATGGTTTCAAATATTTTTGAATATAAAAAAAATAAATATAATTTAGTTGGTACTGCATCAAATGAATATTATTCACAATATTATTATTTGTACGAATTTGTTGTTGAACAAAATAACAAAGATTTAAATTTTGAAGAAGAATTAAAATACGTAAATAATAATAGAATTTATGAATATTTATTAGTTAAAATTCATAAAAACAATCCAAAAGTATCCCATTATGTTGGACCAAGAAATAAAATTAATATCAATGATGTTGTATATTTTTCTTTAGGAAATTTTCAACTCGGTCCCTTAGTTATTAAAAAACTTAATTAAAAATTTTTACAACTCTACCATTATCCGGTAATTTAGTATAAGTATCAAATGAATTTGTTTTAAAATATTCATTTGGCTTTTTAACCGTATTCATAAGTATTTTAGATTCACCAATACTCCATGTCCAATCAATTACATTTTTATTATATTTGTTATATTTATCAATTGTTTTATAATCAAGATATTTACCTATTTCTTTTTTAACATGACCAAGTATCTTTTTTCTTTTATCTTTATTTTTAACATGAATATTAATAAGCATTTTAATTGAATTAGCACCTAATCCATTTCCATCATATAAATCATATAAAAATGAATAAATATCTCTTTTATTATTTTTTAGTTCAAAAGCAGTAAATGGATTTTGACTAATTTCAGAGACAAGGGATGATTCTTGTTTAACAACATTTAGACTATAACCAAAATCATTTATTTTAATATAAATCCCATTGGCTGGAATATAATATGATTTAGACTTGTAATTATATTGAACATAATCACCCGGATCATAAGAATTTTCATCCACTGCTAATATATTTCTTAAAAAAAAATCATTATGAATAAAATAGGGATATTTATCTGTGACCACACTTAAACTAAAAATAACTTGGAAAATTACTCTTCTCATTATTTGAACTAAATTGTGGATTAATAAATTAAAATCTTTTGTTTTTAAAATAGTTGCTATTTGTTCACCTATTGATGTTGGACAGTTTTCTAAAACTAATATAGAAGCTTTTTTTTCTAAAGTTTGTCTGTAATAACATGTTTTCAAATCACATAATCTATCAACCCCTTCATCTTTTTTATCAAATGGTAATTTTATTTTTTCATCAAGACTTAAGCACTTATTTGGAAATATGAATTTAACATCTTCTAATGTATATTTTTTAAACAAACCAACAAAATGAGGAGTTATATTTTTTAAAATAAATTGTTCAGTAAATATTCTGTAATGTTCTGCTTCTAACTCATCATTATTTTTTTGTTTTTTAAGATTATTATTAATAAATTTGGGTATAATTTTTAAAATAAAATCATCGTTTAATACTATAACGTTGGCCGAACCACCTGATCCAAAAACTAACTTATTTTTTTTAATTCCAACTTTAATTTCGTGTTTAATTTTCTTATAATCAGAATTAAAATTTTTAATTTGTAATTCAAAATTCATTATTTAATATAATAATTTAGATTTTTTATCTTGTTAATTATAATGCAGGTTGAAAACTTTGGTTCTACTTCTACCAAGAGTTCTAAGAAAGACGTTATGAAAAGAAAATACATGAAAGCTAAAATTAGAATGATTGTTACTGCTTTAGTTATTATTGGTGCTATTAACTGGGGTACTACAGCTTTAGGCTATAATTTGGTTGATATGTTTTCTAAAACCGTAAATGGTTATCTTAAAACTGATTATCCTATTGATAAAGTAATTTACTTTATTGTTGCTGGTTGTGCTATTGCATTAGCTTTAAGACGTACAACTTGGTTACCATTTTTAGGTAGATCTGTTTTACCTGGTAATTTAGTTACTGTACAAACCCCAGCTAAAGCAGACAAGAAAGTTAAAATAACAACTAAACCTAAAGCTAAGATTGCTTACTGGGCTGCTTATGGTAAAGATAAGAAGGAACAAGATGTTTTTAATGCTTATGGAGATTTTACTAATAGTGGTGTAGTTGTTGCTGACGATAAAGGTGTTGCTGAATTACCAATTATTGAAGGAGGCGGTTACACTGTTCCTTCTGGTAAGAAATTACCTAGACACATTCACTATCGTATTATTGGTAACAGCATGATGAGTAATTTAATGACAGTCAATTATTAAAAAAAATTAGTTATTAAAAATTATCCCCTAATTACATGAGCTAAATAAATTGTTGGAACTGATTCTAAAGTTGAAATTTTAGTATCCCAATTTATCGTACCAAATTTTTGATGTTTAATAACATAGGAGTCGATATTAAAATTTGTATTTTTTGATATAGAATCCTTGTAATCAGCCAAAGTTAAATTTATATCGGTATCTAAGTCAAACTTAGTTTTATCAATAATATAAACAGTTATAATCATTATAATTATATAAATTAAATATATAATTTTAATTTTCAATTTTTTCTAATAATACATATATAATGAATAAAATTATAGATTTTAAATCAAATAGTAATTTTTCTAAAGGAGGCCCAAAATTTTCTTTATGTTTAGAATCAAGTGGATTAACATGTCAAATACCTAATGTTTATAAAACTTTTTGTGATGGTTTTGTAGATCCTACTAAAAATCCACAACTTAATATTGATATTGACCATATTAAATCTTATTTAATTGGAACTTTAGCAAGTCCTGATCCATTTGATGTAATTATTAATAATTATGGATCAATTGTTTCAAGTCAATTCAAAACAGATTTTGATCCTTGTCAAAATTTTATTGTTAATGATATTCGAACAGACGAAGGCTTTAACATTATCACAAAAACAATTGATTTTATGAAACAGGTATGTGGATTTACTGGATATGATACTATAGATTTAGTTAAGGTTGGTTTAACATTTGATTTAATATTAGATCCAAGAACTTTAAATTTAAAAAAAAAATCGGATATTTGTTTATTAGATACGGATATTAAAAATAAATTAAGACTTTGTTGTATGATTTATATAATATCTAATTCAAAACAGATATTAAAATCTAATGGTCAATTACTTAATAAAAGTTTTTATGAAGTTATTTTATATTTTTCTCAACTATTAGTAAATATAGTAGATGTATTATCAAACATATTAAATGCAAATATAAACCCTGATATTAGAGATAAATTAAATATTTATTGTGGATATCATAAATTAGCATCATTATTTTTTAAATTAACTTCGTGGGGTTTAGAAATACCAAATATTTTATTAGATTATAATGACAATATTGATTTAGGTGGAAGAATAAATGACTCATCTCCTGAAGCATTTGGTACAGGATTTTATGTACCTCATAATATGTTTGGTACACCTCTTAAATGGTTTACAACATGTCCAAAAGAATTTTTGGCAACCGCAATTTGCCATGAGATAGGACACGCTTTAAAAGATTTAACAAGCCCACCCATTAACAAATATAAACAAATTGTTAATAATATTTCTGCTAAATGGAATTTAAATAAAGCAACATTTAATAATTCTCAAATATCTTTTGATGAAATTTACAATGAACTTTTTTGTGATTTAATTGGGGTAGAATGGTTAGAAAATTATTTATTTAATACACCTCAAAATAGTGCCTTAACAGATGACCAAAAATATAATATAATTCGAAATTCATTTGCTTGGAATTGTGAGTATCCAAAATCTTCTATTGAACAGGGTCATCCTCATCATTCATTTAGAATTAATCTTCTTTTATTATCAAAAAAAATTCATAACTTTTTATGTTCTTATTCTAATCCTAACTTGGTTAAATTTATCCCAACCTCAAATCCTGCTTGTAAAAACGATGGAGAATATTTATCACAATCTGAATATTATTCAAAATACTTAAAATATAAAAATAAATACTTGGCCTTAAAAAAACTAACAAATCAATAAACAATCAAATTAATAAAAATTGTTGATATACACTTTATTTAAGTAATAATTTTATTTAATTAATGGAGTATTCGTATAATTCGGATTATAACTATAAAATAATGGAGGATCTAATAGCAAAATAAATTATTGGAAAATTTGTTAGAAAATATCATAAAAATTTATCCTATGCAAATAGACAAGTTACAGAATTAGATATAATTATTTAATTTATTATATAATATATTATAATGTCCGATATTACAAATTATGCATATATATGGTTTAAAAGAGATCCCACTAAATTATTAGATTTTACGTCAAAAGAACAAGAAATAATTTACAAAATTATATTAGATTATTCATATCCATGTTATTTAGCAAATGATTCAATACAAACTATGTCAGAAGCTGATAAAAAAGAATTACTTGAACATGAATTATTGTTTATACAAAAAAAATTTGTAGAAGCTTCTCTAGTTGATGTTATTATAATGCAGATACCAAGAGTTTTATATGATTTATTTAATTTTTATTATTATCTTAATGACTATTATTATTTAAAAGATGATGAAGGTACCGAGTATCCATTTATTAATAAAGAAAAAAAAAAATTATTAAATTTTAATTATAAGTGTAATGATGAAATAATTAAATATTCTTATTATATTAATTATACAAAAATGTTATTTACCAAGGTATTAAATAATATATCTGAATTAAATTCTATTATCATTACTAACATAGTTAGTTATTTACCTAATATTACTTTGGCATATAATACAATATTTGAAACAATTATTGAAAAAATTAATTTATTAGTTACAATTAATTTAAAAGATCATTGGAAATTAGGAAGTGAAAAAATAAAAGTACTTAAGCAAGTTATGGACTTTGAAATAAAACCATCTAACGGTGAAACATTATTATATAGAGGAGCTAATATTGATAGGGATGCTATAATTAAAAATGTTGGTGAACAAAGTACACAATCACTTTCATTAAATAATTCTATGTTAAATGGTTTCGTTAATGATGATAGTGCATGTACATTAAATTATATTACACCTGGAACTTTTTTTTATCAAGGTTTTAAAGCAACATCAGATAATAATAAAATAAAATACATTATTAAAAAATTTTATTTGAATGATTCATCAAATGAATTTTCATTATTTTTTATTCCACCAATCCATCCATTTTTACAATTATATTGTGATGGTGAATTATGGCATCCAAGAACAAAAATAGGTAATGATTATTCAAAAATCGGTGGCATTCTTTGTAAAACTGATACTATTGCAAAGTGTGATTATTTAATATCAGATAAATCTATCCAAGAACTAGAATCTTTATTTAAACAATATAAATCTTCTGGTCAAATAAGTGTTTGGCAGAAAAAATACTTAAAATACAAGAAAAAATATTTGGAATTAAAAAAATATTCATCAAATACTATTGATAATAACATATATGACCGCTAAATCTAAACTTATGGTAAAAAAGATGACATCATCTTCAGTTCTAATTATTGGGTCTTAATAAATGTCTAGTAACTAAAGTATTTAAAAACTTGGCTCTTGGTTTGTAGTATTAAAAATATTTACTTATATGATACCAGAATTGTATATCCATCTTATTTGGAAACTAGTTTTTATTAATGGAATGGGAATAAGTATATGTAAATAATAACTGTAAAAAATTGATAATTAAACTAATAAGTTTACTTATTAATTTCAATTAATGTCAAATATAATTAATTATATGATTATGGAAGATCCAATAGCAAAAACAATTATTGGAAAATTTGTTAGAAAATGTCCAAAAAATATTTCTTATCTAAATAGATTAGCTACTGAATTAGACATAATTATTAAAAAAAATTTTTATGAATATATTCTTCAAGTTGTTGAATTATTAGATTTAGTCAAAGATATTCCTCATATTATAAGAGGTTCGGCTGGTTCTTCTTTAGTTTGTTATTGTTTAGGTATTACTAATATTGACCCAGTTGCTGATTCTGTTAGTTTTGCTAGATTTTTAAATGAATCTAGAGAAACTATGCCAGATATTGATTTTGATTTTCCACACAAACAAAGAGACAAAGTTTTTGAAAGGATAAACGAACATTGGCCAGAAAGAGTTGCTAGAATAAGTAATCATGTGATTTATCAGAATAAATCAGCAACCAGAGAAGCTATTAGGCAAACTATGATTAAACATGAAGGAAAAAGCAAGTTTATTCCAAAATCAAAATGCGACTCAAAATTTTTTCCAAAATGGAAGTTAGAAATTGATAATAAAAAGAAGGAACTTATTGGTACAATGAGATGTTATTCATTACATTGTGGTGGTATTGTTATTTATGATAATGAAATACCTCAGGATGTTAAACTAGAATCAAAAAATAAAAATCAAATAAAATACAATAAAGACGATGTTGCCGAATCTGGATTATTTAAAATAGATATATTATCAAACCGTGGCTTATCTCAATTATTTGATTCTAATAAATCAGCTATTGAATCATATCCACCAGAAGACACTAATATTACTAAATTATTTGTTAAAGGTAATAATATTGGATTAACATTTGCTGAATCACCTGCTATGAGAAAAATATTAGCATGCGTAAAACCAAAAACACCAATGGATATAGCTTTTTGTTTGGCCCTAGTTAGACCTGCAGCAGCAAATGGTGCAAAAACAAAAGCTATTATTGATTTTGAAAGAGGTGAGTTCGGTAACTATTTAATATTTGATGATGACGCAATTCATTTTATTCAATCAAGTATCAATTGTGATGAGTCAACTGCTGATAAATATCGTAGAGCGTTTAGTAAAAATAAATCAAAATTAATTAAAGAATTTGATGGGTTAATCAATGAGTTTAAAATAGGATCCAATGATAAAAAACAGTTATATGGATCTTTGAATGATTTAAGGAGATATTCATTTTGTAAATCTCATGCAATATCATATGCAAAATTAGTATGGGCCTTGGCATACAATAAAGTTTATAATCCTGAACAATTTTGGTTAGCAACATTAAATAATTGTCATAGTTCATATCGTAAATGGGTTCATTTTAACGAAGCTAAATCTGCTGGTATAAAATTATGTTTGGGTAAAAAACCATTTCAATTAAAAACTGGTTTGGATGGATCGGAATTAATTTGTGTAAATGAAAAATATACAAATAAAGATTTGAGTGATCACATTAAATCACCAAGTCCAACCCAATATTTAAATTGGGGTTATTGGATAAGCAATGAGTTTTTACCAAATATGTATTTAAATATTATTGAATCAGATGAACCATTAGAACCCGATAATTATGTTGTTGAGTTTAGAGGATTAATTGCAACAGGTAGAATTCATTATGAGTCCAAATATAAATATAGCAAAAATGAAGGCATAACATTTTTAACAATTGGATATGCTAATAATAAATTTGTTGATATAACAATAAATAAACCAGTTAATTATCATCCATTTGATGTTGTAAAAGGTACTGGTTTATTAAGTTCATACGACAGAGGTAAAGTAAAAATAAGTTATAACACTAATAAAATACTTGTTAGAACACATAAATTTGAAAAATATAAACAAATTTGAAAAATATAATTTAAACAATTATTATCAACTTAATATATATGTTCAAGTCAAAAAAAATTTTAAAAAATGAAGATACTAATTTTATTGTTAGTGGACAAGGTGTTTATTTATTTAATTCCAAAGATGAATGTTCTTTTACTATTCTAAACAAAGATTTAGATGGTTTTGAAATAAGTTTTTATTCTGATAGTATTGATGTTAAAAGAACAAGTACTGGTCAAAGTTTAGTTGATCCTAATAATAAATCTGGTATTTTAAATTTAAATGGAGCCTATTACTGGTTTAGTTTAGACTCTCAAAATCAAACTTTAATGGCGGGTATTGGTGAAGCAAGAATTGAAAACAAAAAGTTTGTCTATCAATATACATTTACAAAAGAAGAAGATGAATTAAGAAAAACTAATAAAAAATTTTTAGAAGGAATTAATAAAATAATTCCAAACAATACAAATCCACTTAGAATTTTAAGAGACCCAATAACTCAAAATGTACCAATGAAAGTTTTTAATACTCAAGAAATAACAATGGATTTAGTTGCTAAAAATGAAATTATGCCAGTAACAAATCTATCTTTAATGTCACAAAAATTATATAACTGTATTAGCGGTGATAAATTTATTTTGGATACAGATGATTTTCCAGATTTTTCTCAAGCAATTGAAAATAGTATTAAAACTCCAGGACTTTGGTGTCATGAAAAATTAAAAGAAAAAGCAAACGAATTTAGTAAAGATAAACCAGATCCTAACGAAACTTATTTAAGAATTACATTGGGTCAAAATAATGGAGAATCACCTGGAATTCCTTACGTTATGGAAATTTGGCCTTCTAATCATTATTCACCAATTCATAATCATGCGGGCGCTGAAGCAATTATTAGAGTTTTATATGGACAAATTAATGTAAGCTTATTTCCATTTTTATGTGGAAGCAAAGATGGTATAAATCCTTTTACACAAGCTGATTTTAATAAAGGAGATGTGACATGGATCAGTCCTACACTAAACCAAACTCATCAATTAAGAAATCTTAATCCAAATCAAACATGTATTACAATTCAATGTTACATGTACGGAGATGATAATTTAGTTCATTATGATTATTTTGATTATGTTGATGCAGATGGATTAATTCAGCAATATGAACCAGATTTAGATATGGATTTTGTTGAGTTTAAAAACTTAATGAAAAAAGAATGGGCTGAACATTTGGAAAAAGAAAGAACAAAGCAACAAACACAACCAAGAACTGGATTTAAATCATTATTTTGCTGTATGTAATTGCTATTTATTTTCAAAGCCTTTATTATAAAAAAAATTGATTTTATAATAATCTATATATATTCATTATTAATTTAATGTCTCAAACCGATAATTCTAATAATATTGATATCAACCTTTATGACCGTCAAGTTCGTACTTATGGAGAGGAAGCCGTTAAAAAGATGACTTCTAGCTCAGTACTTATTATGGGTCTTTCAAAAGGTTTAGCTACCGAAGTAGGTAAAAATCTTGCACTAGGTGGCATTCGAAATATCTATCTTTTTGATACCGAAGTTGTTAATGATTCAGATTTGGAAACTGGATTTTATTATTCTAAAGATGTTGTTGGTCAATCACGATCCGATGTTTTAGTTAACAAACTTCAAGAACTCAACCCATATGTTACTATTCAATCTGTTAGTTCATATGATCAGAAACAAAATGTAACTATTGTGGTTAATCAATCTGTTGAAACTGTTGAAGAAATTAGCAACTATTGTCGAAATAATAATTCTAAAATGGTTGTGTTGTATTCTAAGGGTGTCAGTGGTGTAGTATTTGTTGACGCAGGTACTGCTCATACTGTTACCGATGCTACTGGTGAAACTATTGATCCTGTTCAAATTGGTGAAATTAGTGCTGATGGTAAAGTTAAATGCGCAATTCATGCATCACATGATTTCCAATCCGGTGATTATATTGTTTTTGAAAACTTGGAAGGTGAAAATGTTCAACAATTTCAAAAGGAATGGAAAATTAAAGATACAAACAAAACCAGTTTCCAACTTGATTCATGGGATTCTTCTGCAATCCAGGCTTTTAATTTTCTGAATGGTACTGCTGTTCATGTTAAGAAACCTGTTACAGTTAGTCACAAGTCATGGAGTGAACAAGTTAAGGAACCATCTATTGCTTTTAACTTTGATATGGATAAAGCAGAAAAACTAGTTAAAACTTATGTTCAAATGTATACAAACAATATTATTAACTCTATGCCATTTATTTGGTCAGAAAATAATAAATATTGGATGGAATCAAATAACATTGAGTGGGCTGATCAAGCTAAAACTTTTTCATATGAACTTATGCCTGTGGTTTCTCTTATGGGATCCATTGCTGCATCTGAAGCAATTAAGCTTGTAACTAATAAATACATGCCTATCAATCAATGGTTTACTTGGTTTGATAATGTATTGCTTCCAAAGACAGAACCTGACTTTGCTGCAGCAAGAACTGCTTATGGTTTTATGTGGGGAACTGAATTTGAAAACAAACTAATTAGTTCCAAATGGTTTATGGTAGGTTCTGGTGCTATTGGTTGTGAACATCTTAAAAATTTGGCATTTATGGGTGTTGGTGACAGTTCTCTTGGTTCTGGTGAAGTTATTCTTACTGACCCTGACCAAATTGAAAAGTCTAATCTTAATCGTCAATTCCTATTTCGTTCTCAACACATTGGTAAACCAAAGAGTGAAACTGCTGCCGGTGTCATTCGTAAAATGAAACCAAATATGAAAATTACTGCACATTTACAAAAAGTTGGTAGTGATAATTTGGATTGGACCAGTTGTCAAATGGAATCAGGTCTTACTGGTGTGTTAAATGCACTTGATAACATTAAGGCTCGTCGATTTATGGATGAAATGTGCTTCAAGTATGGCCTTCCATTATTTGAATCAGGTACTACTGGAACCAAAGGTAATACTCAACCAGTAATTCCATTTGTTACGGAAACTTATTCTAATTCAGCTGATCCTGAACAAGAAAAGTCTTTTCCAATCTGTACCATTAAATCATTTCCAAATGAAATTGCCCATACAATTCACTGGGCAATGGATCAATTTGAATTTTTCAACCGTGCTCCTGCTACTATGAATAAATGGATTAACAATCCTGGTTCAGTTGAAGAACTAAATCAAGTTGAACGTGGCCAAGCTATGGAAGATATTAACAAATTTACAATTAAATATCCATCTCAATTAACTGGTGTTAATGGTTGTGCTAAATGGGCAGTTGATATGTTCGTTGAAAATTATACCAACACTATTAACCAACTGTTACATACATTTGGACCTGATCATGAACTTGCACCTGGTGTATTGTTTTGGTCTGCTGGCAAACGTTGCCCTAAGCCAATTTCTTGGGATCCAAATAACAAGATTCATATGGATTATGTAGAAGCAACTACTCATTTACTTGCACGTGTTAGTGGATTAGATGATAACTTTAATCGTGATGAACTTTATCAAATGGTTAAAGATTATAAACCTGTTGAATTTGTTCCTAAGGATGTAAAGATTGCAACTAATGATTCAGAAATTGAAAAATCATCAGGAACATCAATTGAAGATTTACCTATTGGATCAAATACTGATTATAAGTCAACTTTTGTTCCTCAAGAGTTTGAAAAGGATGATGACACTAATTGGCACATTAACTGGGTTAATTCTGCATCAAATATTCGTGCGATGAATTATGGAATTCCCGTTGTTGATCGCCAACAAACCAAAGGTATTGCTGGTCGTATTATTCCTGCTATTGCTACAACTACTTCTGCAGTATCTGGTCTTATCTTACTTGAAATGCTCAAGTATATGCAAGGTATGAATAAGGTTGATATGTATCGTTCTACATTCATCAACCTTGCCGAACCTGTTCTCGTTTATTCTGATCCACTTGATGCTCCAATGATGGATATTGCTGGAGTTAAAGTAAATTCTTGGACTAAATTTGAGTATAACAAAGACTCCACTCTTCAAGAGTTTAAAGAATACTACGAAAAGGTATTTAATGTATCAATTAACATGATTGTTATTGGTACTGCTATGGCATATGCTGAATTCCTTGGTGGTAACAATTTAGATAAGAAATTATCTGAAGTAATTTACAATATTTTGGATTCTATTCCATCAAATGTCAGCTTTTCATTGGGTGTTGATGATGAAACTAAAGAAATCCCAACTATTAATGTTAACTTAAAAAAAACAAAAAATAATTCAGTTGAGTTAACTATTTAATTTATAATTTTTAATAGTTTATAATTTTATTTAATAAATATTTATTAAATAAAAAAACTTTAATTTATTCTTCAAAGTCATCACCGTCGCTTAATTTAGGAGGACCCATAAATTTGAATAATACATAACCTACAATCACAAGTGCTAGGATAACAGCACCTACAATTAAAGGTGCAGTCATATTTGACAATATATTACCAACACCTTTACCAACACCTTCGGCTGCAGTACTAACACCTTTACCAAGCCCTTGGGCTGCATCACTAAGACCTGCACCAACATCTTTAACACCTTTACCAACCCCTTGGGCTGCATCACTAACGGCAGTACCGGTAGAAGCAATCATAGCTGAAGCAGCAGTACCAGCTGCATAAAGATCACCTTGTATCTTTTTCTTTTCAGTTTCAGTTAATTTGTCATTAACGTTTTCAATTAATTGTTTAATAAGTTTTTCTTGAGAGTTAACAATTTTATTTGATATATCATTAAGGATGTCTTGGTTAAAAACACATTTCATAACACTTGTAACAACTGCTTCTTGTTTAACATTACTAATAGTAACAGCACCTTTAACATCAATTTCACCTAAATTAACTTCATTACCAGCTTTAGAATCTTCAGCACATTTAGCCAAGTTTTCGGAACTTAACAAGTTTTCTAATTTATTTGCAACATCATTATCATCTTTAAATTGGAAACTTTGATTAAGATTAAATTTATCTTTAAGTTCTTGAGTAATATCTTTTTCATTTCTTTTTTCGGTTTTGTTACCAATGTTAACTGATAGAATATCTTTAGCAGCATCAGCTAATTTACCAACTGTTTGACCAATAGTACCTGCAACACCTGTTAAAACATCACCAATTGAAGTACCGCCTTTTTCATCAATTGATGTTTTATTCATATCTTTAATAGAATCTTTTTGGACCATATCAATATTTTGTTTTAATGATACAGAAATATCGTTCATAACTTTATTTGCTATTTTTTGAACAAAATTAGCTTCAGTTGTTGTATCAATTTTGGCAGTTTGTGTAATATTTGTAAATGTAAAGCTGTCACCTTTTACTTTACCAATATTCATTTTATTTGATGCAGCAATTGCTTTAAGTAAATCAGCTTGATTTTTACTAGCAGCTTTGTTAATAGCACTAGATAACATTTTATTCATACCACTAATAACCTTGCTTTGATCAATTTTCTTTTCTATATCTTTAATATCTTTAATTTTGGTTGAATCAACATTAATATCAGTGTTACCAATTGAAACACCAAATTTTTCAACAACTTTAGTAACCTTAGGTGATACTGATTTATATTCTTTAGGTGATTCAGATTTTGGTGTTTTAGGTTCTGGAACTGATTGAGATGCAGATACAATAGCTTTAGATAATTCAACACTAAATGAGTAAAAATAGCAAATTTTATCATATTGTGTAGCATTCATAATTTTTCCTAAAATATGTTCTAAAGTGGTGACAAAAACGTTGGTTAAACTAATTAAAAAATCATCATCAAAAATGCATTTGCGAATCAAATCTTTTTCACATTTTTTAATATTTTCAGGAGTTAATTTATTTTTAATAGTGTTATGAATATGAATTCTATGTTTATTTTTAAATCCAGTTGGTAATTCTAATAGTAAACTTGTTTTCTTTTCAATATCTCTTAATTCTTCAATAGATTTATTAGTAATACCAGTTAAATGAACAACATTAACTAAAATTTTTTTCATATGTTGTTCCATATTAAGACCACTAACTAACAAAATAATGCTGTTAGACATATCAGCACAGAATTGTTTAATAACTTTATCGATCATTTTTTGGTCTTCATCTTTTAGTTTGGCACCAACTAATTTTGTTAAAGCAGCTAATTCGCTTCTATTACGATTAAGAGCGTCATTTGTAGCAGTGTCAAATAATTTATAAGCACCTTTTAAAATTTTTTCACGATCTAATTCAAGACTAGCTTTAACATGAGAACCATAAGGTGAATCAAATAATTTGGTAACGTTTAAAGGAGCATTACCTAATTCATTAGCCATACCTTCAGTAAGTTGTAAATGTTTAAATTGTTCGTTTAATCTAAAATCATTTTGAAATCCTTCAATTGATTCAATAACGCTAAATGGAATAGATCCACCTAATATTTGATCAAAATAACTCATTATTTTATATATTTATATTTAGAAAAAATATGTTAATAATTTAAAAGTGATTTATATAAAGCTAAATTAATTATTATATATAATGAGTGATTATAAGTCTTTGTTAACAATGGGAGGTGTTAGTTTAGTTGTTTCTACTTTGGTTGTTCTTGTAAATAATGTTTATTTATATAAACATGCCTGCAAAAAATCTGTTCCTGCATCCGCTGTTCCTGTATCCACTGTTCCTGTATCCACTGATTCTGATTCAAAATAAGGCAATTAAATAAAATTTGTTTTTATATTAGATTTAATAATATTATATAAAAATTGAAAAAACATATTTAAAAATATCTAGACTAAGTTATTAAATGATGAAACTTGTTAGTCCATACCGTAATATTAAACAATATACCAGGATTTCAGTTGAACCTTATAATATGAATTCAGATATTAAAAATAATATGAAAATTATTTTAAAAAAGAAGGTTGAAAAGAAATGCAACAAAAATGGGTTTATTGATGAAGTTTATAGAATTCTCGAATATTCAGATGGTATGATGCCACCAGAAAATTTAAATGGAAGTGCTATTTATAATATCACATATCATTGTAAAATTTGTATTCCAGTTGAAAATACCATGATCATTGGTCAAATTCGTGTTATCAACCAAGAACTGATTATTGCAATTAATGGTCCTATTATGTTTTTTATTCCTAAAGAAAACGTAGACACCAATGTTTGGGATATTCCTGATGGTTATCTTAATAAAAATAAAAAAAGAAAACTATCCAGAGAAGATTTTGTTAAAATTCAAATTGTTGATAAAAGAATCAATCAAAATGATACTCAAATCAAGTCTATTGGAAAGCTTATTGATTTTGCAACTCCTGAAGAAGTAGATAAATATTTTGGAAGTAAAATTGTTTCTGAGAAAATTATTGATGGAGTTAAATTAACACAACCAGTTGATGAAGCTTCTCAAATTGAATCTGTTAATACAGAAGAACCAGAAACAGAATCTAATTATATTATGTAATTGGAATTTTATAATAAAAAGTTGATTTTATTTAGTATTCAATTATTACTAACTAAAATTAATGTTAGACCATGGGTGTGAGGAGAATAAATCTGGAGAGGATTTGGAATTTATGGCTAATTCTTTAATAGGAAAATTTTCTATAAGTTATTTAATTAATCCATCTAAAAGATATGAAGATGTTTATGAAATGTACAAAAAAGCTGCAATAGCTTATAAAATAGAAAATAAATGGGAAAAAGCAGGCAACACATATTTGAAAGCAGCCGAATATATTAATAACAATCAAAACGATGGTCTATTTTTAGTATCAACACCTTTTGAAACAACCGAATGTGTAATTAATGCAATAAATTGTTATGACAAAACTAAACATCCAAACAGAATAACATGTAGATTAACTGCAATAAATTTATATAAAAAATCGGATAGTTTTGACAGGTGTGGAAAATTACATATGGAAATAGCTGAAATATATAAAAATGAATTTAAAATAGAAAAAGCTATTGAACACTATGAACATGCACACAAATCATATGAACTAGATGGTAAAAGAAAAACAGATGCAGTAGCTTGTTTAGATAAATATGCCGAATTATATCTTCAACTAGAGAATCCAGATATGGTTAATCTACTTGAAATTTATAATAAAATTATTGATCATTATCAATCATCAAAATTAGGAAAATTTAAACTAAATTTGTATATTATGATGGCTATGTTTACAGTAATGGCTATGAACTATCAACCAATTGATTATATTGAATCAAAATATGATAATTATTCAAATTTGGATTACTTATTTGATTCAAGTAAAGAAGGAATGTTTGTTTGTGACATTATTTCTACAATAAAAAATAATGATGTTGAATTATTTGAAAACAAATGTTTTGAATTTAATAAAAATAAACCATTAGATAGATCAATGGTTAAATTATTAACTATAATTAAAAAAAGAATTAATAATTATAATTATTTAACAGAAGAAGAAATGGATGATGAAGAAACAATTGATTTATGTTAGTTTGTACATAAAGTATTTAAACATTTTTTAGATTCACATTCAAAATTAATAGCACATTTTTCATTTATTTTTTTTCCAATACAAATATTATTTAAACAATTTCTACTATAACAATCATCATTTGATTCACATGGCTGATTATTTAATTTTTTACCACATCTAGTTTGAAAACAAACACCAGATTGACATTCACTTCCAACTGAACATCTATCATTATATTTTTTTAATTCAGCAAAAGTTTCATTAACTTTAAATTCACCTTGAGCACAATATTTATACATTATATATATATTAGAAAAACAAATTAAATATTTTTATTTTTTAATTGCTTGTAATTCTTTTTCTGCTGCTTCTGCTTTTAATTTAGCCTTGACATATTCATTAACTGCTAATGCTGCTTTTGCTTTAGCTTCATCATATGATTTTTCTGCTGATTCAGCTGATTTTTTAGCTTTTTTAGCTTCAGCTTCAGCTTTTTCAACGATTACTTTTGCTTTTGAAACATCGGCTTTAGTAACTTCAGCAAGTAATTTTGTTTTAGCATGTGCTTCAGCTTTTGCTTTATCAGCGGCATCTTTAGCAGCTTTAACTTTTGCTTCAGCCTCTTTAGCAGCTTTTGCTTTTGCGGCAGCTACTTTTTTAGTTTCTTCATCAATTGCAATAGCTCTAGCTTTTTCAGCAGCTTCTTTAGCAGCTTTAGCTTTTGATTCAGCTTCAGCTACAGCTTTTGCTTTTGCTTCAGCTTCAGCTTTTGCTTTTTCATTTTCAACTACTAATTTTGCTTTAATTACAGCTTCTGATTTATTCTTAGCATCAGATCCTGTTTTATTAGCGTGCTCTAAAGCTTTAACAGCTATTTGAGATTTTTCTTGAGCAATTTTAGCCATTTCATTTCTATGTTTTTCAGCTTGACTTACATGTAATTTAGCTTTATTAACATCATCCCCTGCAATTTTAAGCTTATCCATTGCATTTTTATATTCACTATCTGCTTTATCTAAATCTGTTTTAGCTTTGGATGCAATTTCTTTTGCTTTTTTAGCAGCTAAAGTTGCATTTTCATAATCAATGGTTGCTTTTGATTTTATTATATCAACACTCGCAAAATTTTCTTTAATTTTAAATTCACCTTGTGTACAATATCGGTACATATATAACAAATTAGATTTTTTATTATAATATTATTTTTAATCAATACATTTTGTTGAACATTTATTAGTACTACATTGATAAGGACCTTCGCAAGATTTACCCAATGGTTTCAAATCACATACATTTCTTTTACAAAATCCAGAATCACAATCATTATTTGATGTACAATTTGCCAAATGGTTTGGAATTGAACATTTTTTATTTTTACAATAAGAGCGTGCACATTCATCATGAGTATTACAACTTTCACCAGTATTTTTCTTCGAAGCAAAATTTTCTGTTACTCTAAATTCTCCTTGAACGCAATATTTATACATTATATATTTGTATTAGATTTTAATATTTTTAAATATGTCTTTTTCTAACTTATCAAGTGTTTCACTCGTATAATTTCCAACAACCCAATCATTAATATCAATATTAAATTTTTTTAAATAAACATCTCTTATTGTTGTTATTTTTTTACTAAAATTTCTAATTATTGCCTTAAAACTTTGATTATCAAATTTGATCCATTTTATTATTTCTTCACCAATGTTATCAACTGACAATTTTGGATTATCAATATTTAACATTCTTTGATAGACCCACCATACACACCAAACACCACAAAAACCATTTGGGTCACCTATTCTTTTACATTTGGGAGTTTCTAAATTTTCTAATATTTGAAAACTAATTGATGGTAAAAATTTATGAGGTGGATAATATTTTATTTGTTCATCAAACTGTTTAAACTTATTTTCCAATAAATTATCAAGTAATTCGGGATTATAATTTAAACCTAATGGATAATGAGAACCATTTGGTTCAAATCTTTCAATAATCTTATTTTTAATATCCCAAAATAAAATGTTTGCATGTGATCCTACCGCAGTTTCAATACCTATTGGTATGCATATATAACTAAGAGTTTGCATTTGTTTTTTAACTTCATCATCAAAATATGACGGAAAGAATATTTTTTGATAAGACCATATAATTTCAATATTAGAAAAATCCATTTTATATGGGTAGTCTAATCCAATTTTTTTATAATAGTTTTCTAATGGTGCATTAATAGTTAGTGGATAATCTAAAATAACTCCAAATCCTTTTGATTTAAAATCTTGATCCAATAATATCAGACCAAATAAAATATCAATTGGTGATCCAGTATAATAACAATTATTTACAAAAATACCATTATCAAAGTTTAAGTTTAAACTATGAATTCTCGGTAAACTTCTTTTTTCATTTATTATTACATCTTTAATTTTTGATTTACATAGCGATTCTGAATTAGCTGATCCATTTTTACTAACAACAATTTTTTTTAACTTTTCATACAAGTCTTCAGAACAAAATTTTTCCCATTCTTCTAATAGTTCTTCTTTTTTAATTTTAATTTGATTATAATAAGAATCTGTTAAAACTTCTAAAATATCATCTGTTATTTTTATATGGTTAAATTCATTATCTTCAATAAAAAAATTTAGTGGTTTAAGAATTAGCAGAGGTTTAAATTTTTTTAATAATTCATTTTTAATAATTAACATTAAACATGTTATTCCCTGGTTATTTTGAATATTTAAATCAGTTTCTAATACAAGCTTATTTAATATTTTATCATCAATATCATCAATTGGAATATCTGAACTTAATAAAATATGTAATGGTAAATCACCATTAATATTTGAAGAATTAAATTTTATGTCTTTTCCATCAAATAAACTTGGTAAGTAATTTAACCTTTTGTCTGTTAAAATATAATGTAATGGTGTATTACCATAAAAATCAGGTACATTAACACTCACATTTTTGCCCAATAGTTTTTTAAATAATTCAAAATTATCTAATATAATCGATTGATGTAAAACATTTAAACCAAAGTCTGAATTAATATTGTTCAAATTAATATTAGTTTCCAATAATTTATTTACTATTTCATTATTTTGATAATTAACTGCAACTTGTAATAAGTTTTCTCCAGTTGCTGTTGTAAAATTTATGTTATAATTTTTTTCAAGTAAGTAATTAATAAAATTGTTTCTTTTGTACATTAAAGCCAATGTAAATACATTTGATCCATCTTTTGATAACATAAATGGATCTGCTTTATTATCCAATAATATTTTAAACGCTTCAAAATTATTAAATATTACCGAATAATGAAGTGCAGTTAACCCCAATCTGTCTTTTAAATCAATAATACTAATTCCAATATTTATTTTATTATACTCTATTAATAATTTTATTAATTCAAAATAATTAAATTTAATACAGTTATATAAAATTGATCTACCATCTGAATCTAAAATATCAATACGTATATCTATTTTATCAGTTAGTGTCATTTTTAAAATTAATTCTAATATTTTATATTGATTAAAGTTTATTACATATTGAATAAAATAATTATAATTTGTGTCTCTGAAATCCATATTTGTTATTTTTTTATTTTTTATTAAATTATATATTTGATCGAATTTTTGATTTTTTATTAAACTAAATATTTCTTCATTATTTATATCCATATTATTAAAATGGAGATAAAAAATAACATTGAAAAACTATACATGGAAAATAATTTAAGCTTCAAATAAAATATCCCAAGAACTATTAACTACTCTACGATAAAAAACATTTTTACCAGCTGTAAAACTAGGACGAATTATTCTAAAAATATCCCCAACTTTTGCAGCATAATATCTTGACATCATATCAGTTAGAAAAATACGAGCTAATTCAGTTTCAGAAAATTTACTTAATAATTCAGCTTTTTCTTCTGCTCCAATTAATTGATGTTCTGGAATAAAAGTTTTTGATGGAATATCTTCTAACATTTCACTTTCAAAAAAGAATTCAGCATTTGCATATTCTCCAACAATTTGTTTAACAACTTTTTTTGCTACATCTCTTGCTATAATAATTTTGTGGACATCAATATGGTTAGATAAATATTCATCTAATGGTGTTCCTTGAACAATAGATGTTAGTTTGGCATTAACCAAATAAATTCCATAATTAGTTTTATCTTTTAATTCTATTTCAAAAATAGATTTGGTTGCAATATCATTTGCAATCTTTTTAAAACTGTCAGACCACGATTTAATTAAATTTCTTCTTTCTAACATTTTTAGTACGTTTTCCATAACAATTGCATTAATTTCTTTATTGCTATACTCTACGTTAATTGACATTATAATAGAGTATAGATAATCTTTATATATTTATTTCAATATTTTTATTTTTTGTATAAGTTTTGTATACAAATTAAAAACAGGCAAAAAAATTGATTCATTTTTATTTTTATACTAGATGAAGGATATTTAATGATAACTGTATTTAAACCTATTGAAATAACGAGTACTACCCCTAGCATAAATTTAAGTGCAGATCAAGAGGCGGAATTATTTGATACCTATAGTAAAACTCCTGACAAACTTAAAATGAGGTTTATCTTAAATAATTTGAATAAGCTAGATTATTTGTCCAAAATAATTGATATTAATTTTTTGCTTCCTAAATATTTGGCAGATGATTTTTTAGTTAATAATATAAATCAAACAGTTCTTAATAATCTTATTTATAATAATAAAAGAAAACTAATTAATATAACAAATTTTGTTAATTTGGATTATAATTTTTGTCCCAATATTATTTTTAAAAGGGCCTTAGAATTTAATAAAACAAAACTTTCATCCGAATTTATATTTATGATGGCTAATAATCAAATTTATAAAGAACTTAAAAATAATAAAAAATTAATATATCCAAAACCAAAACTTAATAAATTTTTCTTCATGGATGATAACAAACAAATTTTTATTAGTTTTTATAATTATCAAAAACTTTGCGTTGATACCAAATATATTGATATTAAAAATTATGATAATAAAGGAGAAAAATCATGTTATATCTGTAGAAAGCCTTATAATACCAGTTTATTTTTTGCAGGAAAACAAGAAATGTGTTATAGTTGTGGAATTAAAAACTATCAAATAATCAAAACAAAGGCAAATATGACTGACCAAATTATTTATGTTTCAGGATGTAGGCATACGGTAGGTTATCAAATTGCATTAAATATTTTAAGAAACGGTGGCTCAGTTATTGGATCATCGAGATATCCTAATTGTGCGCTAATGAATTATCAAAAAGAATCTGACTGGGATGAATTTAAAGATAGGCTTAAAATAATTTTTTGTGATTTTAAAAATATTGCTTCTGTTGATAATTTGATGTTAAATCTTAAAAATCTTAATATTAATGGGTTTATTAATAATGCATTCCAAACTGTTAGAACATCAAATGAATATAATGATAAAGTTCTTAAATTGGAAAATAAATTGGGCAGTTCGAAAAATTTAAATAATAGTTCTAATACTGATGCTAGTTCAAATTCAAACATAGAAATAGATAAATTTCTATCTGATAATGAAATTAGATTTGATTCTAATAACAATATTAAAACTGTTTTAGATATGAAAACTCAATGGACTCAAACATTAAGTCAAATGGATGCAAATGAAATTATGGAAAATAATATGATCAATCAAATTGTTCCAACTCTCTTATTTAAGAAAATTCTTGAATATTTTACAAGTTGTTATAATCCAAATAAAAAATACTGGTTAATTAACGTTAATTCAACAGAAGCATTCCATCAAACTCCAACTCATATTGTTACTGGAATGAATAAAATTGCTATGGATAATTTAATTGATAGAATAAGAATAGGATTACCTGATAATATTATTTGTTATAATGCAGATCCTGGATTTGTTACTGGTGTATTAAATTCTAATGATAAACCTCTGGATAGTTTAGATGGTGCTATTAGAGTTCTATATCCAATGATGCAAGTATTAAATAATAAATTAAATATAACTAATAGCAAATTTGAATCAATTAATTTTAAACATTTTGTAAATCAACCAAGAATTAATTATTCTACCTCTACAAGTACTTTAAATAAATTTAGTGAAATAGAAGTTTAAATAAATCCATAAAAAACCACTATGGATGATAAAATGTTACATCAGTATTTAATTTAATTTTTTGATCAAATTTTTTTTTACATGTAGGACACTTTTGGTTAGATATTTTTTCAAAACATTTTTTACATAAATTTTTATGTTTGCATGGCAATAGTAATACTTGAGATTTTTCATCCATACATACACAACACTCAGAATCTTCAAAAATATTAAATCCATATTTTAAAATCATATCAATTGATTCAGTTAAAGAATTAATAATATTAATATTTTTTATAACTAGTTTGTGTTTAATATAAAAATCAATATAATCTGATGGATCAATTGGTTCATGGGGTTTATAATATGGTTGAATACCAAGTAATTGATAGTGTTTTTCAACATCAGATTGATTTTCTGATGAAAAATTACATAGACCACATGCACAATAATATTTATTGTCATTAGAATTGAAATTAATTTTTACTTCACAATCTTCATGAGCTCTAGAATATCCATGAGTATATGATCCATGAGTTGTCAAATGTTCTCGTAATGATTTATTGGTATCAAAACATTTGAAGCAATTTAAATGAGTACATTCTCTCCATGAAATTAGAGGTCTACCTCTTGTAGTTACTAAAGGATATAGTTTATGGTCAAATACATTTGTGTTAAACAACTTTCCGTGTTTAACAAGCTCTTTTAAAATTTTATACCTAATCTGAACCAAATCAGTATCTTTAGATAATTTAACATTATTATCTTTTATGTATTTCAATATGTGGTCGTATAGATTAATGATCATTAATACAGATTATTAAGTTATAATAAAATGTGTTTTCAATATTTTTAGCAATTTTGTATATTTTAATATAAAAAAATTGTAAAAAAATTATATATAGATAACTTCTCTTTACTATTAATGTATCAACCATTAATTTTTAAATTGGAATCTGGAAAATCAGACATATTAGATAAGGGTGTCAAAAAAGACAATCTTATCTTAAGTTCAACCATTAACTTGCCATTAACAAGTTTAGGTTTTCATACTTTTATTCATAGAACTAAAAATGCTATGTCTATAACAAATAACCTTCAAACCAAAAATAAATTTTATTATGTGGTCAATCCTTTTGAACATGTAATATCAAATTATGATGATTCTCTAAAAAATTTAACTAAACATTATTTGAATATAAAAGAAGATACTCCTGAAATTTTATCAAGAGCATTTTATAAACTTTGGGAAATATTATTTTTATTTGGTGTTGCTGATCAAAAAGAATTAACTTATGCTGCTTTAGCTGAAGGTCCTGGTGCTTTTATTCAAGCAGTTATTAACTATAGACAAAAATTAGGTTCTGGAATTAAAAATGATAAAATTTTTGGAGTAACTATTCATCCAGAAAAAGGTAAATATATAGAAATGGGTAAACAATTTATGGGATTTTATAACAAAAAAGTTCCTGGATTTTTAAATATTCACGAAACTGTAAGCACTGCAGAATCAGCCAAACATAATGCTAAAGATAATGGAGACATTACTCAAGTAAAAACTATCGGATTATTTAAAAAAGATATCGAAAAATCGAAAGCTTTTGCCGACTTAGTTACAGCTGATGGTGGTTTTGATTGGGATGATGAAAACTTTCAAGAACAAGAAGGCTACCAATTAATTTTAGGTGAAATTGTTGCAGCATTAAGAGTTCAAGCTAAAGGTGGTCATTTTGTTCTTAAATTATTTGAAACTTTTACTATTCCTTCAATTAAAATGATTTACTTACTAAGTAGTTTTTATGAAGAAACATATATTTATAAACCATATTTCTCAAGAGCTTCCAATTCCGAAAAATACGTAATTTGCAAAGGATTTAAATATGATCAAAAGAAAGATGAAGCTTTATTGGATAAAAAAATTAAACCACTTGAAGCTATATTAGAATCAATGAATTCTATTAAATTCGTCTTTGATATTTTTCCTGATATGGATTTACCTTCAGATTATTTAGATAAATTTAGATTTATTAATATTAAAATTGCTAATCCCCAACAAATAATGATTAACGAGATTGTAAAATATATTAAAGAAAATAACTATTTTGGAGATAAATATCACATGTTTAGAGAAAAACAAATTGAAGCAACTAAATGGTGGACAACTAGTTTTTACCCACCATCTTCTAATTTATTTGAGAAAAATAAAGACGATATGGTTAAATTATTAAACACTAGTCAAGAAAAATTCCAAATGGAAATGGCTAAATTTTCAGGATCACTAACCAAGTAATTGTTTTATTATTTTGATTTATTTAATTTATAAAAGTTTCTAAAAATTGATTTTATTATTAGTTCATAAACTATCAATAAAATTTTAATGAATTATTTAATTAAATTAGACCGGGCTAGGCTTAAAATATTAGGTTATCTGTTTGATAACAATGCTAGATTAATAAATGATTTTAAAAATAATAAACCAATCAAAGTTAATGATAAATGGAACTTTTTACTCAATAACACAATAGGCAACAAATCAAATATCTATTATAATGATTTATTAAATTATATTAATAAACAGGTAAAAATTACTAATTCCAATCAATTAATACATCCAGGATTAATTATAATTTGTTATCCTGATTTAGAAAATACTTTTAATTTCACATGTTTTGAATCAAATAACAATTACTGGATATCTATCAATAATGACAAATCTATTTGTATAACTCATGAAACAAATATATTATTTCAATTGTATGTGGATATTTTAACAAATACATCTATCGATATATTTCAAAACACAAATAAAACAAATGATTTAGCAAATGAAATTATTAACAGTGTGTTATTTGGTTTAGAAGTAAGTTCACTTTCTCCACAAATTGCTAAAATTAAATTTACAGTTAGAGATGATATTTATAAAAATAATGTTTGTGAAAAACTTCAGGAAAAAAATTTTGGAAAAAAAACTTTTATTAGTAAAATGTTAAATCAATTTACTGATACAATTTTAATTAATACAAACACAAAAACAAATAATTATACAAAAAAAAATATTTTCACGTTAACATTTAATTCTGGAATATTATTTGATGATACATTTAGTATTGATAAGGTTTGTAAAATATTTTATACAGAAATATCCAGATACATATTTTCTAATTATGATAATAATTTAGGATGCATATTTTATCTAAATACCCAACTAAATTTATGTTCCCCAATATTAAATTTTGTTAGCAAAGTTCATGAATCAACAATTACTAGATCAGAAGGTTTTGAATTAGTAGAACTAATTAAAGAAATGGAAAAACATGATTTTATTATGTCAGAAGATTTTATAGAAAAAATTAAATCAGATCTATGTTATGATATTAGCGATATAAACGATTTATTTGTTTTTTATAATCCAATTAAAATACTTAATTCAAGATTAAAACTTTCTGGGGTTCTTGCAATTTTTAATATTCCTAAAAATCAAGATTTTAAATCAATGAATTTTATGAAATTTTTAATGGAATTTAATGTTTATCATAGTAATTTTCTCGATACTTCATTATATTTATCTAAAGATAATGGTGAAGGAGATTTATTAAAAAATTTTGTGTCTAACATTCCATTAGATATGTTTACACATAATTAACTTATTTATTTACTATTGTCATTATTTTTTTTTTAATTGAATAAGAAATGATATAAAATAAATTATTAAAATCAATCCAACAATTGAACCAATAACTATACCAGCTATTGCACCTGGTGATAATTTTGATTTTGATTGATTTGTTGATTGATTTGTTGATTGATTTGTTGATGGTTTGGATGACTTATCACCTAATTTTATCAAAGATCTTGGTCTAGAACATTTAATATTAGGATCATTTTTTTTTGCAGTTTGTAGTTTTTCTAATTCTTTTATTTTATTATTTAATCCAGAAATTTCTGCACTAGAAGGATTTTTTTGTTTTTGTACTTCTTTTAAATATACTTGACATGTGTTAATTTTATCACGAACAGATTTAATTTTAGGTTCAGGTTTAGGTTTATTCTTATTAGGATGAGTAGTATTCTTATTAGGATGAGTACTATTATGACCACGAGTTGTCATTATATATAATGTATAAAATTATTTTTATATTAATTATTTTTATCTAATTTTGGATAAATATATTGGTTAGCAAGTTCAGCACCTAGTTTTAATTCAACACCAGCTATTGACTTTTCACCACTTTCTACTTGGGCTAAATTTGATAACATTTTGTATAACATGCTAATATCTTCTTTTTTGCATAATTTTTTAACTAAAAATGGATTTGTTTGATAAAAACCAGGATGAGTTTCCATAATTCTTAATTCAAAATCAAATGGATCGGTTTTACCTTCTAATTCCATATTAAAAATGACTTGTTTAATTTCTTCAACATTTGTTTTTATTGAATCAACATTAAATGCTGTTTTACGTTCAGGAGGTGCAACATTTTTAGGAGGTTTAAAATCTTCCCCAGACATAACTTAACTTATTAAAATATAATAGTAATTATATTTTAAATAGTTTTTGTTTTTATGTTTTTTTATAAATAATTGCAATAAATATTAAACTTACTAATAAACCAACAAGTGTATAAAGTAAATTGTTATTGGATGAACATACTGAATTTGAGTTAGACTTTTTAACAATTTTTACAGGAATTGTTTCTATTTTTTTAACAGGCTTTTCTGATTTGGTTTCAGTAAATTTTTCAATATATTCAATAGGTTGCTCGCATTGTTTATCGGTATCAATCATTTGTCTCGCCTCAACATATTTAATAATAGGTTTTCCTTTCATTTCATTTACAACGTTATGAAAATCAATTAACCATTTAACAAGACTTTCTTTTGTTTCTAATACTTCATTCGATAAAGGCATCTTTTTTAAATTTTCAGCATAATGATTTGCACAAACAGAACAAGGTAAAGTATCTTTTAATAATAAAAAGAATGCCTTATATTTTTGCTTTTGGTCTTCAGTTGGTTTTTCTGGATAACCCAATGAAATATAATGCAATGCTTGCCATACATGTGGTCCCCATTTATCTGGATAAATTATTTCATTACTTGACATTGATGTAAGTATATTAATATATAGTATATTTTTTATTTTATAAATTATTAATTAATATTTTATAAACTAATAAATAATTAAAAACCTAAATTAAGATCTGCTCCAAATGTTTGAGGTAGCATTTTGTTTCTAAACAAAGTATTTTGTGGAACAGGGTTAAATCTAAGTAATAAATCAATATTTGCATGAGTTCCATGAATTTTATGCTTTTCAAAGTTAGTTGGTTGGCCAAAATCAAATTTTATTTTACTATGTGCAATAGGATCATAACCTTTCCAATAATAATTGCTTCTAGATTTTTTAGACATTTCATTAATATCAGATCCAGAACAATTAACCAAATAAATTTCATGGGACCAATCTTCTGCAATATAAGAATCAGAATTTTTGCTTTTTTGTTTACTTGTTGGTAGTTCCATAAAATTAGAAAACATAGGGGATGAATCAATTGTGAAAGCATCATAACCATTAACAGAAGAACTAACTCTTGTGTGGTCATGATAGTGTTTAGTAGGAACAAAAATTTCACTTAAACCAATTATATCATGCGAATAGGCCATTGGATGATAAGCTTCATTTCCCTTAACTAATTTACAAATAATAAAACCATACTGATTTGATGCATAAGTAGATTTTAATAAATCATAGCAACCATCTGATAATTTAAATACGGTTTCATCCACGCGCTTTAAATCACGTAAATTCATCGCTAATGAAACTTTATAACTTCCCACATTAATGACATCTAATTTTCTAGATGTATCATAACTATCACTATATGAACTTTTAGAATTTAAACTATAAGTTGAAAATCCTCTTGACACGGGTTGTTCAAAAGCATTTGACAAGTCTGTAAAGATATTTTTATAATTGGATAAATCAATAAATTTTACTGAGTGCGGATTAGGAACTGGTAAAACCATTGCATTCGATTCTGAAGTATTATTAACTTCATTACTGTAAACAACTATTTGTTGTTTCATACTTTTATCGACACCAACAAGTATTTTTGTTTGACTTACTTCTTCAACAGGCAAACTAATTATACACATTAATATTTAATTGAGTTAAACCTTTAAATTAATTTTGTTTAAAATATTCCTATAAATCAAAGTCGCGATTTGATATTTTTTTAACTTTACCATTAGAATATGTTCCATATAATTTGGCTTTAGTACCTTTTTTATTTTTAGAATAAACATTATTACCTTCTAATATATACATTTCTCCTTTTATTTTTATTTCTGCATATTCACAATCTTCAGTTTCAGAATCTGATTCAACATCTGATGATTCAACTACTATTAATGGTTTAGATTTTGGTCTGATTTTTGGTTGAGATTTATTAGTTGTTTTTGTTTTAGATTGTGTCTTTAAAAAATCTGGTTTTTCATCTTCTGGTAATTCATCAATTAAATCGTCAAATCCTAGTACTTTATATTCTTGGTCTGGATTTAATTCAAATTCTTGACCAGAACAATGTTCAACTTCTTTTAATGATTTCCATGTTTCTTTTATCATGTCTTTATTATTATAACTAATTATGTTAATATCATTTTGATATCTTTTAATAAATTTATTATTTTGAAACATTGATGTTTTTAAGTAATTAATTTTATCTTTATACTCTTGTTTTTGTCCTGAGGTAAATTTGGGGTTATCCGCTAATTTTTCTAAGTTTTCCAAGTTTGCTCCTAAGACTTTATCAAATAGATCGAATTTATTTGTTTTTATTACTTTGTTTGTCTTTTCGTCAATGACTGATGCATGTTTATCATTTATTGCGGTAATACAATAGGAATGGTTTTCAGGAACTGACTTGTTAAAATTTAATAGTTCAATCAAACAAACCAAACTATTAAGACCTTTGTCCAAGACTTCTTTTTGAACCTCAAATGTCAAGTGATCTAATGAACTGGCGATTGGAGAATTTATAACATATTGAATATTATTAATAGTTTTGTTATTATTATTACTGTTATTTGTAGTTATACTATTTGGTGTTTTATCTTCTAATATTTTAATTTTATTTTTTAATTCTTGAATTTCATCACCAATAGTTGGAGTATTTATTTGTTTACAATGTTTTTCATGTCTCCATCTACCCTGTCTGCTTGAAAAAATAGAATTACAATGTTTACATTTACAATCTTCTTGAATGTTTTTAATGTCATCTTCATTATGGTATTTTTTATTGTGCTTCCAAAATCCCATATAAGTTTTATATTCTTTTTTACAAATTATACAATTATAAATAGTTGTCATAAATTATTAATATTAATTAATAAAATGTCTTTATAATATTTTAAAAAAATTTCGCGCGTGTTTATTTTGGTAATCATTGGTATATACCATTTATTTTAAATAAGATGACTAGTTCTTATTGGTATATACCAAAATAATCAATAAGCTAACTACTGTCTTGTCATCATTTTGGTAATCATTTGGTATAGTTTTGACATCATTTCTGTCATCATTGGTATATTTTGGTAATCATTTGGTCATCATTTGTTTACACAAATAGAATATTTTAGTATATGTTCAAAATTTATAGTATAACGTAAATATTTACGGTGTATACCAAAAGTTTTAAATAAACCAAATACTTTTCAAATATATATACCAAATATATGAATAAGCTGATACATATTATGTAATCATTTTGGTAATCATTTGGTATAGTTTGGTAATCATTTGTAATCCTTTTTGATACTGTTATAATTTTTTGGTATAATATATATTAAATGATTACCAAAATGATTACCAAACTATACCAAATGATTACCAAAATGATGACATAACGAATGTTAGCTGATTGATTATTTTGGTATATACCAATAAGAACTAGTTAGCTTATTTAAAATATTTGGTATATACCAATGATGACCGAATATAACACGCGCGAAAATTTTTTTATTTTTTAAGTTATAATTTGGCCCAAAAATCAAGGTTTTAAAATTCCCAAATACTGGATCCAAATAGCGTAAATATTTACGCGGATCCAATTATTTTACCAATAAATTAAATGAGTATAAAAATACAGGGAACAAAATGCGTAAATATTAGCGTAAATATTTGTAATTCAAACGTAAATATTGGTAACAAAGTTTGTAAATATGGACGTCAAAATAATATCACGAATAATAAAATAATATTAATTAAATAATATTTTAATGTTCTAATAACTTTTTAAGTTCTAAATATTTGGTTTTATATTTGATGTATTTATCATATGTACGTGATAAAAATCCTATTTGTTCTTGTAACATAGAGTAGTAATTATTAAAATCTGAATAGTTATCAAGGTTAAATGCTCCATTGTATTTTACCAAAGCATCAATTTTATTCATATCAACATGCCATGTAACAAATACTGCATCTTTTTTTGTTGTTTCATCTTTCCATCTTATAGTTTCAGCTTCTTGTTCTGGCAATTTATTAATCTTATCTTGGAATGTTTTATAATCTTTAGCATAAATTTTTGGTTTGTAAGTATAATTATAAGCATATGTTTTACTATCATCGGTATTTGCTGGTAAAATTTCAGATCTTTCCTTTAAACCTCCAACTTCTAATATGTTATTAAGTAAATTTAAATCAGTAATTCTATAAACTTTTTTTAATTTTGATTTGCTAATATCTCCATAGTTTGGAACAGCCACTTTGTTTCTAAAGTCAAATGTTCCAAGTGTATTAATTGTTTGGGTAATATTATCTTTTACTTTGGTTTCATTATCTTTTTTAGTATCCGGAGAGCCAGATGATATTAAACTTAATAATAACCAAATTCCAACTTTTGTATTTGATCTAATAATATTTAATAAAAGATCTTGATTTTTAATTGGAGTAATTTGTGGTTGTAATAAATAATTTGGTTCATGATGATCTTTATAACCACTAACCCATAATGATAAGTTATTGTTTCTATATTTTTTAAAATACTTTAAGAATTTAAATATGATTCCAGGTATTGGTTCGCCAATTCCACAAAAATTTAAATAAATACATGTGTTAGAAAATTCTTTACAAATGCTATTAGAAACATCACCTGTAAAACAATAAATTTTACGTTCAATACCAGATTCATCTTGAAAAGTTTTTTGAGGGAAAAAATAATCGTGCCATAATGCAGTATTAGTACCAAATTCCCAAACTTCAATATCAAAATAATAATTATTTGTAATCATTTTTTTACAAAATAAATAAACTGTTCTACCATGTCCATCTAATAAAATTAGTTTTTTAAGTTTTTTAGCTTTCATTTCATCAAATATTCTATTAACTCTATTGGTTAAATCAGCTAATTTATCATCTGAATGAAATAACATTTGACCATAGGTTTTATCATCTGGTTTTTGTCCAGATTTTTTATCTAAAATTTCAATCCACTTACTAGGTTTTAGATTAGCAAATAATTTTGAATATTGTTCTTTTTTAATATTTAATTTGTTAAAAAACTCTCTTATTCTTAATATTTTTGTTTCTATATTTGAACCAGATGGATCAAAATTTAAATCTCCTTTTGGTGATTCAGAAATAAATTTAACTATTTCATTTAATTCATTTGTCCAATTCATATATATAAATTTATAATTTATTTTTAGATTCAATAACTTTGTCACATTTTTTTTCCCAATATCTATCAAGCCATATCATTAAACATGAAGAAATTAATCCATTCCAAAACATAACATCAGGAATATCGTGTGTATGATGCAATGTTATTAATAAAGTAATTATCCAAATAGGAAGTCTTAAATATTTAATTATATTTTTACGATATACTTTACATGCTTTCGATTTTTCCATAGATTTTTCTTCCATATACAATGAATCAATACCACTTACAATACTAATGGCTTCATTAATTAATACGAAACTATGAAAAAATCCTATTTTATTATAGTACATAGCAACAAGATATGAAGCTAAACACCAGATATGGTGTATATATAAATCCCATCTTGTATTTTTCATCCATGCCATTTTACCAATATCTAATATTAAATAAGCAACAAACCATTGTGATATATCTTCGAAACCATCAAATTTATAATCAAATGGTTCAATATAACCACTAATTAAATTATTTACTGTGTTGTCAAATGAATATAATGAAAAAAACATACACATCAAAGATCTATAAAAATTAAATTTTGTATCTGTGGAAAACATGGATAATTTTGGATATTTTTCCACAAATATTAAAAAAAGAAATAATACAATTATTTTAATTATAATCATGACTAAATTATAATTAAATATATTTTTTTATTATGAACAGACGGGTTTATGAATTTATTGTAATTAATTAATTAATAGTATAAATTAATTGGCACCAATTTTGTTTAATATTGAGTCCATTAAAATAGTTTTGGTTGGATTTTTCTTTTCAATTACAATATTTAATTTACCAACTAAATCCCAAAGTTCTTGAACTTTCATTTTATTTATTTTTGATTTATTTAATTTTTTGATTTCATCTAATTCGTCTTTTTTAACAAAAATAGCTTCCTCTGAATCTGTTTTAACCGATGACTCTGAATCATTTGAGTCATTAATTAATTCAGGATTTTGTTGAGGAGTTGGTTTATTTGTTTCTTCTTCATTGTCATTTATTTTGAGCTTTTTCTTTTCCATCAAAATAACATCGTTAATATTATTTATATACATAAAATCTTTTTGTGATTTATCTTTTTCAAAATATTCAATTAAATCATCTGTTTGAATAAATTTTTTTAATATGTTGTCGTTAAAATTAAATAATCTTTGTGTTTCACCTTTGTTTTTAACCATCATAATTGGTTCCCAATAAGATTTAAATTTAGCAAACATTAGTGTCTGTTTCCATGGATTCATCATATCCTTATGGTAAACAGTATATACATTAGTTGTTTCAAAATCAAATATTAAAAAATTAATATCTAAAACATCGACTAAATATTGTAAAGTATGAATATCTGGATCTAATTTAAATCTTTCTCTCAAATCATTTTTATCAAAAGATTTTAATATTGGTGCTAATTTAGATTTTGTATATTTATCCACAACTTGGTTTCTAAACTGATTAACCAATGAGACTTCATCAGTATTATAAGGAATTATAAAGTTTTTATCAATCAAGGTTAATAGTGAAGACCAAAAACTAATATTATTATTTTCATAGTCATGAGTAGTTATACCATATCTATAAAATTTGTCAGTAAATAACTCTTTAAATTTTTGAGGGAAGTTATTAGAATAATTAAAAATACTTTTTTGTGTTACAAATGTATTAGTGTTTGTATTTGTATTTGTATTAGCATATGAATTTGATTTATTCTTATATTTAACCTCCTCATTATTATTTTTTTTAACTAAATATTTAATAATAAGGTCATAGTTTATTTCCATTATCAATTATTAGTTGATATTTTTTTAAATATCTAATTAATCTTTTATCAATTTTTATTATTTTACTACCATTTTTTAGAACCTTTTTTTGAGCCCTTTTTCTTTAAACTTTTTTTTGATACCTTCTTTGAACTCTTTTTTGATGCTTTTTTAGATGATTTTTTAAATTCTTTAGAAGTCCGTGGAGACGGTGTTTTCTTTTCATCGGGTTTATCAAAGTTAACTAATGACCAAGATGATGGTTTCTTTTTTTCATCTTCCTTTTGATTATTTTTTGATGACTTAGATCCAGTAGACCATGGCGATGGAGGTTTTTTCTCATCAGTATCTAAAACTCCTTTATTAATTAAGTAATCTTTTTGAATCCATTTCATATCTTTATCTAATTTATTATAAAGCTTTTCATTTGATTTTTGTAATGTTCTTAGTGCATTAACATGTTTGAGAATTTTAAGTTCTGAATTTTCTTTAATTGCTTTTTTAAGAGATTCAACACGTTTTTCATGACCCTTTTTTAAGGTATATCCATATTTAGATAAAAGACCAACATCTTCTTCTGGTATTGTAATTAATTTTTCTCCTTTTCCTGGTTTACCCATGTCTTTAACACAAGTAGGGTCAACAGACACTTTTTTATTTGTTTTTTTTCTAGTAAAATTATAACCTACCCTTTCTATTTCTCCGTGAGGACATTTACCTGACATTATATAAATAATATATATTTTTTTTAAAAAAAATTTAAATAATTTTTAAAAACCCTATAGATCAATAGTTTTCTTTTTACCACTATTATTGTTATTAATATCAATAATTAAATTGATTAAAAAGAAATAGATTTGATGAATCATTTTAATCTTTTTATCATTATAAGATCTTATTTTTTCAATTGCATCAGGAATAGTAAACCATCCCATATCACCAATTTCATAAATTTGATTATCATTATTAATTGTTAATTCTAATTCGTCATCAGAAGAAGCTAAATAATAAATATGTTTATAACTTATTCCATTTGTACCAACATATTGTTCTTCAGCACAACTTAATCTTTCTAAAATATGTAAATGATCTAAACTTAAACTTGTTTCTTCATTAAATTCTCTTATTGCACATCCAATATTTTTTTCATTAGAATTTCTTCTTCCTTTAGGGAAACCCCATTCTGCTTCTGTATATTCAGATAGATTTTCTTCATTTAATAATTCAAAAAAGTTATTTTGTTTTAGTTCTTCAAATTTAATTTTTGATAAATTATATTCTTTTTGGTACAGTTTACTTTTTGCTGTTTCTTTCCATAATTCAGTCCACAATGAATCAAAATTTGAATGTAATATTTTTATATTTTCATCTCGAGTCATTAATTTAAATAATTTATTTAAATGTTCAATATTACCTGGATCATATTTACCTCTTAAAAATTCAATATAGTTCATGCTGTTTTTTCTTCTTATCATTAAAATTTTAATTTTATCATAAAAATGAGGAATATGAGTAATATTATTTAAATTAGAATAATTAAATTCTTCGATATCGATAAACTTATTATAAAAATAGTTTTCGATGGATTTATTTGAGATTTTAAGAGCAGAATCAATATTAAAACAAATTATACCATATGAGATAACTGGTTCATCACAAGACTTAAATTGATGACCAGATTTACCACAATTAAGGCAAAGATTTTTTGGAGAATTCATCTAATATATTTTTGATAATAATTTTTTAAATATATTTTTTAATCTAACGATTCGTCAATTAATATTTTGTTTTTACGAATATTTAAACCTTCTTTAAAATCAAATACGGATACTTTTGTGCTTTTAACTTCAGTGGTATTATCTGTTTTAGCTGCAACTAATTCATTATCTGATTCTTCGTTTTCTGTTTCTTCTTCTTTTTTAATAGGGTCTTGTTTATTTGAATCATCTTCAACCCCATTGTTATTTTCAACTTTGAAATTTTCTTCTTCTGATTCACTTTCTGAAGATTCTTCGTTTTTATTTTCATCTTTATTTTGTTCAAATGTTTTTGAAGAATGATCAACGGTATCAACAGTAATAGTGTAATGGGTAGGAATATTAAATAACTTGTTAGCTCTGTTCATAAAAGGTATTTGAACATTGTATGTCAACCATCCAAAAACTTGTAATAAAATAACAGCCAAAAAGAAAAAATTAATTACACTAACTAATAAAACTAATACAAACATTAATATTAAAGAAATTTTACTTTTAAATTATTTTATCAATTTAAATAATGGATATAGAATCTTTAAGTCAAACTATAAAAAAATCACTTGAAAACTTTGACAACCAAAATATGAAATACATTGATTATATTAAAAATACAGACTTTAAAATCGACGAACATACAGATGATATAATATTTAATTTTGATGATACTTCTAAAGTTTATCAATATGAAATTCTTGGATATTTTGATAATCAGGCTCAAATTTGGATTTGGGGATGGTTGTTAAGTGACTTGGAGTCTCAATACACAAAATTATCAAGAGAGTTGTTAGAATATGGATTAAAACTTGAACCAAAATCAAATTCATATGATCATTTTATGATTAAAGCGTTATTAGTAAATTCAAGAATTCAAATTGAGGAATCTGTTCAATTAGATATAAATTTAGCAATTTATTCATCTTTATTACGTGATAAAATTAAATTTATTTTTCCAAGAATAAGATATTTAGATGACTCTAAAAAAAATTTTGTTACTTTTTATTATTTAATTAAATAATTTGTTTAATATTATAATGAAGTTTATTTATGATAATATTAATAATAAAAAATATATTCTGAAATTTTATGATGTTCATTTGTATTTACATAAAAACCACAAGCTACAATATTTATTTACTAATCCAGTTCATGTTTATAAAAAATACATATTAGATATTGATTATTACGAATTTAAACAATTTGTTCAAGACTGTATTGAATTAGATTCTTCAGTAGGTTCTAAAGATCAATTTGAATTAGAATGTATTCATATGCTTGAAAAATTATCAACAGAAATAGATGTTAACTTTAAATTATATTGTTGTATGAAGTTAGGGTCTTTGATATTATCTAATTTTTCATATAAGAATTTTATATATTTAAAAAAAATAAACAACCATTTTAATTGTAATTTAAGTGGATTGTTAAATTCGCAGATAAGGTACTTAATTATAATATTAAATAATTTAATTGAAATAAATACATCAAATATTAAGCAAACAAAAAAGTTAAAAACCAATGTTTTACAAGAAATTAATTTTATGGATTTTATATATGATTATTATCAAAATTAATATCTAAATATTATTAATGTCAGAACATGTATGTTTACCTAAAACTCACATATTAATAGTTTTTGCTATTTTTATGGGATTATCGGTATGGTATATTCACAATGATAAAAAAGGTCATGTGAATGAACCAGGTTATAAATTTAGTGATACTGCAATTAATACATTAAATCAAAAACTATTAGAACTTAAAAATAAAATAGATTTGGCTGAACAAAAGGCAACAACAGCTGAAGAAAAAGCAATGGTTGCTACTAAAAAAGCATTATCTGCAGAAACAGTTGCAAGTAAGCAAGTTGAAGTAGCTAAAAGTAAAGTTTCTAATGTATTAAATGAAGAAATAGAACGAAGAAAGTTAATTCAAGAAAGAGATGAAAGAGTAGCATATGATGATTTTATTGCACCCGAAAGAAGACAACCAGAACATGCTTATCCAGTAAAACAACTTAAAAATAGAATTAACATTGCAACTAGAGGATTACCAGATAAATATCAATTACTTGGTCTACTTTTAAGAAATAATACTGAGTCAGCATTTAAATTATTTGGTCGTCAAAAATATCCTGGATCAAATCAATGGGAATATTATGTACAAGGGGGTATGTCAAATAATGATGTTAAAATTCCAATTTCAATAAGAGGAGACAGAGAAATAGAAGATGGTCAAACTGTTGTTGTTCCAGGAACAGATCATTCAAAAGGTGGGTTTAAAGTTAAACTTTACAATTTTGACTTACCAAGATATAACCCATTTGATTATTAAAAAATTGAAAAATTAAATATTATTGCTATGATAATTTAATTTTTAATGTCATCCATTTCACCCGAATTAACAAATAATACCAATATCAGAGACATTGAAAGTCAAATAAACATCAATGGATCAAACAATAGTCAAACCGGCGCAGTTGTAGTCACAGCAAAAGAAAAATATATTTGTACTAAATTGTGTACATTTTTATTTGTGTTTATAATTGCAAGTCCATTTATAGTTTGTGATTTATATTTTGCATATAATTCAATTAGTTGTCAGCGTGATTCTAATCCAGTCGGCTTGGAATTATCAACTTGGTTACAAGTTAATGGATATGTAACAATTGGTGTTCTTGTAACATCTTTTATCATTATTCTTACTAACGATGATTTTGAAATTCCACTATCACTTAAAATTTTAAGAATAATTTCTTCTTTGTTCAGTATTACATGGTTAATTATTGGATCTGTCATTTTTTGGGGCACTTTAATAAATACTGGAAAGTGCGAATCTAATATTTCTAATTACATGTGGGCTCGTTTAATTTTAGGATTTATTAGCGTATGGTTTAATAACAATTCTAGTAAGAAGGACAAAAAGTAATTGTTCAACCCCATAATTTTTTTATATAAACTAATATAATAATGTTTGCAGACTTATTTTTAGCATTTGTTGGGTTTATAATTGGAATATATATTTTTATGGACCTTAAAAAATATTTTTCAAAACCTGGAGAATTTTTTTCATTTTCAAACAATTTAATTATTAAGCAAAATAATAAATGTTATAAGTTAGTTAAAAAACCGAAATCTTGTACAAAGTAAAACCATGAAAAAATTGTCTTATGATATAATTTTTATATATCAAGTATATATCAAATATATAAAAAAATTGTCTAATGATATAATTTTTATATATCAAGTATATAAAAAAATTGAATTATAGTCTAATTATTTCTTAATAACTAAACCATAATGTCATTAACAGATAAATTTGGAATTATTGAAAATCATATCAAATCGGATGATAAGAAAAAACTAAATACCAGAATGGAAAATTATTTTGAAAATTATTTAAGTTCTGATATTAAAGTTTTAATTCCTGATTATGTAAATCAAGTTATTTGGTTTGAAGGTATTAATTTTGAAAACTTTACCATTAACATTGAATCACATATTAAGAATTATCTTATTTCGAGAAGAAATAATATGAGATCTTTTATTAAAAAAGAATCTTTTGATCTCAAAGGACTTAACAAGTTTTTGAAAAATTTTATTTCAAAGTTGGAATATTTAAATAATATTATCAAGTCTACTGAAGATAAAGTAATCAAGGAAGGAATTCGTCAATTAACTAACTTAATTATTTCTGATAGCTTTATTATGTTGTTCATTGAAGAACAAATTATAATGTTTAATCCAGATGTTCAATCTGATATCGAAACATTATTAAGCTTAACTAAAAACTTAAGCAAATATGATGGTAATGAAACTTATCAAAAGATGTTAAAAACAATGAGCAATATTATGAAAAAGCAAGTTGTTAACATCGAAGATCCTCCATTACCTGAAAACATTAAGCGAATTCAAAAATTAAGTCAAACACTTAAATTTATTCAAACAATCAAACACTACTTTAAGTTTATTAATGAAGATATTAATTCATTTTCATCTCCAATTTATTATTTGGTTATTGAATATTTAAGTGATATTGTTAAAAATAATTCATTGAATGAAATTGAGTTTGTTTTTGAAAAGACTTGGACTGATATTAAAAAATCAGTAATTCAAAGTAATTTTGAAGGCAAAGAAGATAATCTCACCTCAGTTTCTAACGAGATTATTAGTTTGATTGATCGAACCATTAAATCAAATGATATTGGTCAGACTTTTAAATTAATTAATATATTGAAATTTACCGATGATTTGATGAATAGTCAAACTAATAAAGAAATTATTAATCAGAAAATAGCTAACACAATGGGATCTGAAGAATTACAAGATTCAATTCATCAAACAATTAATGATCTTATTGTTCAAGGTAAAGAAAAAGATGTTATTAAACTTCTTAATTTTGTAACTAATGTAAAAGACAAAGACTTGTTTATTAATAAATATTATCAATTCTTAATTAAAAGACTTATGACTCGTATTTCAGAAACTAGTCCAAAAGAAATGGCTACTTTGTCTTCTGAAGATATGGAATCTATTGAGATTGAAAGAAAAGTATTGGATTACATGAAAAACAAGTTTGGTGAAAAACTATTGTATAAGTTAAATAAAGTAATTACTGATACTGAGTTTTCATATGGAGATAACATCAACTTTAACAAATTATCAATTAATAATTTTGAAAATAAAATGACAGTTATTACTACAAGTTATAACAATTGGGATGTAAATCAAAATGAAGGTTTAATTAATAATTCAATTGTTGAATCAATTAAAAACACTGTAATTGGAAAGCATCTAAAATGCTATCAAAAATATTATGAACTAAGATATTCTAATAAACGTATAATTAATTGGTTTCCTCATTTTGGAGAAGTAAATATTACTTATTTAAATCAAAATATTAAAATGTTACCAATTCAATTTATGGTTTTGGAAATGTTTAATGACGAAAACCGTTTGGGAATGGATGTGGTATCTAAAGCTCCATTCTTCTCTAACTATAGTTCAAAGTTTACCAATGATATTATTGGTTCGTTGGTTTCAGGTGGATTGTTTAAAGTTAACAATGATTCATTAAACTTGGTAACATCTGGAGAAATTAAAAGTGATTTAATTGAAGTATTTTTTACTCATTCAGATTATGCATCTATTTGGGAACAAAACAGACAACAAGAACTTGCTCACACTAGAGAAGAGATTGTGAATGCAAATATTAATCATGCGGTGAAACATAAATCTTTAATCAGACAAGAATTATACGATATTGTTAAACAAGCAATTAATGTGTTTGAATTAGATCAAGCATTATTTGATAAATCAATTGAACACATGGTTGCTATGGACTATATTAAATTAGAAGATCAACAATATGTTAAATTATATTATTAATTTGGTTGTGATTATTATGTATTAATAAAAAAAATTGATAAATTATTCATTTATTTTAAGAGATAATTAATTAATGTCTTTAGATAACCCTTTTTTGAACAATAAAACTATTATTCAACATACCGTGGAAGCAACCGGTGATGTAGTAGAATTAGATCAAATAAACGTTGCAAAATATTTTAATCACGTTTACATTCTTGTTAAAAAAAATAATAAGCCTATAAACCCTGATTTTTATAACTGGCAACTAACAAAAGAAGTTTTAGATGAAGTAAGTGAAAACTTGATCATTCATAAAACTTCTATTAAAGTTTTAAAGAACAAAACTCACTGGGATAACATGATTATGTTATCTAGTGAACAACTACAAAAATTTAATATTTTTAATTATGAACTAGATACAAAAAATATTGTTATTCCTATTTTTAATATTGCATATCAAAACTTACTCAAGTATTTGGAACAATATGAATCAGACGACAATTTACAATCATTTTACAATATGTTAGTTCTTAACAAATATTTTGGTGTTGACAGCTCTAATTTTAAAATTAACGAATCGATGTGTAATGTAATTAACGGAATGGAAGAATCAAATTATTGGACAAACTACTACAATTGTTTATTCAATATGACTAACAAATTCAAAGATCGTAACTTTACATTTCAATCTTCTCGAATGACTGATAAAAATATTGCAAGTCTTGTTAAAAAGTTATTTGATAAAAAAGTAACATCAGGAACTGCTGATAGTGAAGATTATGTGAAAGAAATTGATATGAAAGAAAATAAAATTAAATCACAAAAAGATAATTATGTTGATGTTTCATCAGCAATTGAAAAGAAAGGTTATAAACTTTATCGAATTGGTGCAAAATCTGAATTTAGCAAACAAGATATTAATCAATTATTTCAAACATTAAATGAAAAACAAAGATTTTTGATGTTTTCTAATTTGATGGCAAGTAAAAAATATTGTCATCTTGTGGTAAACAATGAATTTATTCTTAATATGATGAGTAAAGAAATGAATACTTTTGCACAACTATTCAAGTATCTAATGTCTTATTCTTGGATTCGATTTTACTTTGAAGAATGTATTAAGAAAACATTTGTCAAGCAAGATGATGAATTTATTTTTGATATTAATACTGCTTCAAAATTACCAGTTTATCCATTTTTGTACACTAAACCTAAGGAAAATCCATACATGCCAATTTTGGTTGCGGACAGTGAATTGAATCCATCTGAGAACTTGTGCGGTATTCCTGAATATGATGTCAAACACGATAATAACAAGTCAAAGACTTTAACAAATCAAGGTATTTGTAATTTGGATGAATTTAAAGTTCGTATGAATATCTTTTGTACTAATAATCCTAATAACAATCTTTTTGAAGGTTATGATTTTATTGGTAATAAAACCGCAATAACTGGCAGTATTATGACTGCTTGTTTACAAAAACAACATCCTCTAATGTCAAGATTTGCTAATTGTGATACATTAACTGAAAAGTTTACTAACTTTTTTAATGAGTATTATGCTAAATCAGATATTGATGTGATGTTTATTGCCAAAGATAATTATACATTTATTGACAATGTGAACAAATTTTACAATCAAATTGTATTAAATGTTTGCAAATATAATTCTCCTTATGCTGAACCAAGTCATGTTAAGTTAGTTTTAAATAAACTAGGTTATCTTTTTGTTTCTGAGGAATTCATTAATAAAAATATTGAGTTCGAATCAAAATCAGAAGATGATAAAATTACAGACAAAGCAAAATATGTGATGGAGAATATTAATGAAGACTTTATTAAAGAAAAATTTAGACCATACTATGAACAAATGCGAGTTCAAAAATATAATGAAATGTTTGGAGACTTTTCTGATGAAGATATTGCAAACTTAAAACGACAATATCCCGACATTTTTGTTTCTGATGGTATTGACTTTAAGATTTATGTTAACAAATTCTATAAATCAGATACAGTTAAATCTACTGAAACTAAAAATATTGAATCTGAAGAGGATAAAGAAGATACAAATGATGAAACAGCTGAAGTATTAGCCACACATACTCAAAACAAAGGTAAAGAAATTAAAGATATTGATATGATATATACTTATAAATATAAGATTGAATCACCTCATCTTAACCATAGTTTTGAATTATTCCCAGTTAAATACGATGAATTTTTCTCTGTGGTTGCAAGATTTCACTTGCCCTGTGTACGATCATATTATAATGGAGAAAATGTCTATTTAACTCCAAGTTGTATCAGTGCACATATGACTTTTATGAATTTGGATTATAAATATATAACCGGTTCAAAAGATCCTCTTGATATTATTAATAAAAATCGTATGAGAGGTTTTGGTACTTGGTTAAATTCCAATGAAAAGAAACTATTTACCAAATATTCTCGAGAAGTAAATTTCTGGAATAACTTGTATTCAATTGATTCTAAAGCATCTGATGAATCTGCTGCTTCCAGTATTTTTGGTCCAATGTCTTTGAATCATAAATTATACAGACCACGATTATATAATATGGATAGTTATATTGATGCAATGTATGTGGAAACTTCTAATCGCTACAATGATTCTGACCTACCAATGAAATGTGAGGATAAGAGCATGTCCGAAATGATCAAACAAAAATTTGGTTCTGTTAATTTTGATGAATTTAATTTCGACACTTTTAGTGCAATTGACAAGCAAGGTTATATTGTTCCATTGAAAAAATGGATAATTCCAACTGTTTGGGAATTATATGCTAGCAAATACAAAACTAATTATACAAATTCGGTGAAGAAAGCAGAAGAAAATAAATCTAATAACAAAGACCCCGAACCAGTAAAAGTAAGTAAAATTGGTAAGATTTTAAAGAAAGTTGTCCCTCAAACAGCAAATGAGGGTTCTTGGTAATACAGCTTACTCGAATTGACTATAAATTAGCTTAGAACTGAGAGGCTTCCTGTCAATCCTTATACTTATTTTATAAAATATTGAAATATTAATTTAAAAATATAAATGGATATATATATAATATGGATATTGACTCAAGTTCTCGCGATACTGTTATTAAAACATTAACAAAAATTTTAAATGATAAAATTGCTAAAGATGTTGAAACAAGTATTTATAATTTTAGCAAAGAGTTTAGTGAAATCAATGATACCCCCTATTTAATTCAACAAATTTATGATTCAAAAGTAGAAGATATTATTTGCCAATTAAAAAATAAAGAATCTGATTATTTGGTTAAAGCTTTAAAAGAAAAGAAAATTGATGCTTTAAAGGTTGCTTTTATGAAACAGGAAGAATTAAATCCTGAAAAATATGAAAGCATTATTAAAAAGCGTGAATTGGAGGAATATAAAAAGAACAATAAATCTGGTTCAAGCGCATTTACATGTGTTAAATGTAAAAAATCAAGATGTGAAGTATCACAAAAACAAACAAGGGCAGGTGATGAACCTCCTACTACTTTTGTTACTTGTTTAGAATGTGGTCATACATTTAAATTTAATTAAAGTATATGTATATCTATTATTTTATTATTACTATAACAATATAATAAATATAAAAAAATTGAATTTAATAAAAATTATTATTAAATCATTACTAATTAATGTCTCAAAATAATTCTCCTATGGATTTAATTAATCAATACTTTCAAAAACTTGTTGATCGTATTAATAGTCTTGAATCAGAAAATTCAAATCTTAAATCATCTATAAAATCAACTAATGATAACGCGAATGAGTATGAAAAATTAAAACGACAACATAAAGAACTTGCTGATCGTTATGATAATTTAGTTGGGCGTCATAATGAACTTAAAGTTGCTTATGCAGAATCAGAAAATCAAGTAAAAGAGTTAGATCAAGAAAATGAACGTTTAGTTAAAAGAGAGAAACAGCTTAATGAACAAATTACAAATAGTTTTGAAAAATTAACTAAAAATGTTACCGTTAGTTCTTGTAATAATTCTCCGGTTTCTAATAAACAAGTAAATACTTCTAATTGTCCTAATGTAATGACTCCTAAAAAAGAATCTGGTAATCAAAATGTTGATTATAATTCTCAACCTAAACCAGAGTCTCAAAAAGTTAAACATCAAGAGTTTAAAGCAACAACTAAACCCAAGTTTGTTCTCAAAAGTATGTATGAATCTGATTCTGAATCAGATGATTCCGATGACGAACCTCAACCAAACTTGATCCCTTTAAGACATCAACAACATCATAATCAAAATCAAACTCAAACCCAACCAATTAATAAAACAGTTCCCTTTACTGAAATGAATTTACCTGATCAATCTTCAGATCCAAGTATTGAAATTTTAAAAAGATTAATTGGTAATGATTTATGGAATCATATTGAAGCAAGTGTAAATAATGAACCTAATGGACATACTGGTTCTGAAAATCAAACTCAACCTCAAAACCAAAATACAAAGCCAAGTCCAGTTGTTCAACAACAACCTCAATCAAACAAACAATTTAATAGAGCACCTGGTCATGGTAGACCAACAAATCCTATTAACACAAATGTAAATCCAAATACTGTTCCAAATAGTTTCTTCTCATTAAATAATGATCATCCTATGAATCCGATAGAAAAACCAAGTGAAGAAGAACTTGCATTTTTTACTAATCTCATGAGTGCAATGTTACGCTCACCAATGGGAGGTGGTAAAAAATAAATAAGTTATTTGGTAACCATATAATAAAAAAATATTATTTTATAAATAAACCATAATAAATAAATTAATAATATGGATAATCTAATAATTTTAATTTATTAAATTTTATTAAACCAAGATAAAATTTCTAATTAAAATTATTATGAATAAATATTTTTTATATATAGTAAACAATAAAAAGGCAATATTATTGTCAAATTCTGACTCAAAAACAGATTTAAGATCGGAAGCTCTTGACAGAATTGGTGACAAAATAGAAAAATATAATGGTTTATGGTTATATCGTGTTAAAATAATGAAGGTTTCTAAAAAAGACTTTGCAAGTGAAGCAAATAGTCAAATTAAATTTATTGGAGGTCCTTGGGTTGCAATAGTTGAAAGAATATTAATAGACTATAATAATAAAAGAACAAAATTAAAATCAGTAGACAACGATGTAAATCGTATTTATTTTAGTGACAAATATTTTAAAAAATATAATAACATTCAACAAAAATCAGTAGATCAACTAGTTTATGATTTTGTTCATAAAAAATTTAATGACGGCTTATTTGCAATAAATACTATTGACAAATAATTAATATTTTTTTATTTTAATAGTCCCGTTTTAAAACAAAAAAATTGATAAATATTTATTTATTGTTAAACTTTAATAATATTAATTGATGCTGCTACAGAATTCACAAGTTAATATTATAAAAGAGTATGGAACTCTATTTCCAAAGTTTTTATCTTATGTTAAAAACAAAACATCAAATTATGGAACTATTGGTTCAAAACTTTATTCAAGTAAAGAAGTCCAATCTTTAATGAAAGACTACTTAAAAAGCGAAGGATCCTGGGATAAATCTGGAAACAAAACTAGTTTTAACCAAATTCAAAAACTTCGAATGAATGGGGTAGTTAAAGAAATTGTTAGAAATACAACATCTAATACATCATATTTAGAGTTAGATGATTATAAATTTTATATAAGAAAACAAGATGAATTTCATTTTATTCTTGTAAATCAAATTTATGAATATTTTAAAAAGCATAATCATCAGGAATTACTTGATGAGTTTTTTGTTGAAACAGACGAAGAACTATTTGTAGATTCTAATCTTGTAAAAATAGAATCATCTGAAAAAACTAAGGATGGAAATCATTATAGAACAGACATGAGCTTTGAAATTAGATCAAAACATGATAATAAGTCACGAATAATCGTGGTGGAATATTTAGAAAAACAACACGAAAGGGACAAAGATCTGGACTATCCATTTGAAAGACACCGTGCTTTAAATTTAATGTTTGGAAACAAGAATGTGGAAAAAGAAATTGTCCATATTAGTTATTTTTGGGACCGACAATATGCGGATAAAAAGTATTTTAAAAATTTTGTGAAGAAATTATGCAAGTTAATGGTTGATTATTGGGATATTTCCGACAAAGACAGCTATACTGTTAGAAAATTAACAGAAATTGTTAAAAACAAATCATTAGCTGAACAAATCTATGTGGCTCATACTAATAGAAATAAGCCAGTGGTAAATTTAGAAGTATTAGAAAAACTAATTAACTGGAACACAAAGTTACCCATTAAAAATGGAACCAATGTAAGTAGACTATGGTATAATGAATTTGTTGATAAAGTTAAAAAATACGTGTTTGAAGCAAACAAAACAAGTCAAAATGTTGATGATTTTGATGACTTTGAATCAGATAATGATGATTCAGATTCTGGTTCTAACAAAAATATAACTCATGAAAGTTTTTATAAAGTAGAGGGTTCAAATGTATTTTTAACTCAAGCGGGTTTACATTTGTATATTAGTGTAGAATTAAACTACTTGGTTGATATAACTGAGTATTTTAAATTGAGAAAGTTTTATGAAAATATCACTCAGGGTTTAGTTGATATTCTTGATACTTATAGAATTAAACAATTAGAACTCAAAGAACAATTAATTTCAGGATTAGATATTTAATTAATTTTTACCTTATTTTATTATTTTATTTATGACTAAAGTACATATCATGCAACACATGCTAAAAATTGATTTTCTACATAACATAATTAGTAGAAATTAAAAATAAAATTATATATTTATATATACAATGTCAACTTATCAAAAAAAATACTTGAAATATAAAAATAAGTATTTAAAATTAAAAGATTTAATTGGTGGAGAAGAAAAATTTAAATGTGATGAAAGAAATAGAACAATGGGAAACTTGTGTGTTTTGGATGAAAAAGGTACATTTAGAGATAAAAGTAATTGTGAAAAAGATTGTTTAGAAGTAAAATTAAAAGAAGAATTTGATGCTTGGATACAATTGTTTAGATGGTGCTCGGAAACATTTAAAGATATACATATTTATTGTAAAGGTGGTAGTGCTTTAGGTCTACTAGTTCTAAAAACAATATTAAATAAAGATAAAAGTAAATATGATGATTTTATTAATTTAAATTTAATTAAAGACTGGGATTTTACTATAATTATGTCTCGTGATCAACAAGTACAATTTATTGAGAAAGCTAAACAATTAGATATACATAATCAAGGTGAAACAATAGCAATTTTAAGATATAAAAAAGGATTGTTATTGGGTGAAGATTATTTATTAGAATTATCAATAAAAACATCACAAGAATTATATGATTTAGAATTACCATTAACTAATCTTAAATTTGAAGTAAATTCAGCAAATATTGATTTATTTTTGGAAATTGTTAAAATGTATGTTAATAAAGTTATAAATTTTGATATTTTATCATCAAATTTAGATTTATTATTAAGAACAATTACAGTTAATGGTAAAGAACAGGTTCAATCTATACAAAATGGATTATATACAATAACAGATCCACGTTATTTATCAACAGCTAATTTAAATCCTAAATTATTAGAAATAATGAATAGTGTTTCATGCGAGTCAAGTGATCTAATAAATCAATTTACATTTACTCAATTCTTAATTACTCAATTTTGTCAACCAGATCGTTTATTTATGAGATTTTTAGATAAAAATGTAATTAAATCACAAAGAATTACTAAATTTTATAAAGAAAATGGAATTGATTTACCCGAATGGTTAATAAATGAACATATTTTAGATGAAATATCAAGAAAAATAATAATTTTTTTATCTAATTTAAATCAATATATCAAATCTCAAATATCAACTGAAGAGCCATTGGATAATCCTAAATTATTATTAAAATCTTTTATTGCATCTATGAATAGATTATTTGAAAATGTTAATTTATCAAGAATAGAATTAACACCAACTAATAAAAATTTACTTAAATATTTAATACCATGGGAATTCTTTCAAATAATAAGAAAAAAAGCAGAGGATGCTCAAAAAGATTCAATTGAAAAATATATAGCATCAGAAAAAGGTCAATTATTAACTGAAAAACAAAAAGAGAAAAAACAAATGTCAATATCTAAAAAGCTAGCAATTTTTATTCCACAAGGAGACTCAAAATATACTCAATTTCTTAGTACTTTTATTGATAAATTAGAATAAAAAACTACATTTTTGTAATAAGATTTTTTATGAATATAGAAATAAAAAACTTGAATTAAAACAACAACTAATATCAGGTTTGGAATAATTTATTTTATTATATTTATTTTTCTACATTAAAATATTAATGTCAAAAGATAAATCTTTAGATTCAAAAAAAACTATAGAAGATACATATGTTAAATTATCACCAATAGAACACGTATTAAAAAAACCTGGTATGTATGTGGGTGACTTAGATTTTAGATTAGAAAAACAATTTGTTTATTTAAATAATCAAATCGTGGAAAAGGAAATTAATTGGTCACCTGGTTTATATAAAATTGTTGATGAACTAATAGTTAATGCATATGATCAATCAATTAGAGACGAAAGTTTACAAACAATTGGTGTTGAATTATCATCCAATGAATTTTCTATATTTAATGATGGTATCGGTATTGATGTTGTAAAACATCCTTCTCATCAAATATACATACCAGAATTAATTTTTGGTAATTTATTAACATCAACAAACTATGACGAGAATGAACAAAGAATAACTGGAGGTACTCATGGTTTAGGCGCAAAATTATCAGCAATTTTCTCCAAAAAATTTACTATAGAAGTATGGGACAGCAAAAGATCTTTATATTATGTTCAAACATTTGAATCAAATTTATCAAAGATTAATAAACCAAAAATTGAAAAATATAAGGAAGTTAAATTAGCCAATTTAAATACTGACTCCAAAACTAAATTTTTAGGTGGAGTTAAAATTACAATTGAACCAGACTTTGAAAAGTTTAAAGCTAAAAACTTTTCTGCTGATATGATTAATTTATTAAATAGAAGAGTTGTTGATTTAATTGGCTTATCAAAAAAAGAAATTAAAATTTATTTAAATAACAAACAGATTGCAAGATCAGATGATTTTGAATCTTATTTGTCATTATATAAATCTGACCAAGAATGGATAGTTGGTAGATGTGTTAAAAATCAACATTGGGCTTTTGCAGTTAGATTTAATGATGGTAAATCAATTAGTCCACAAACACACATATCATGGGTAAACGGTATTAATACCAATCGTGGTGGTAAGCATGTGGAATATTTAATGGATTTATTGCTTGAACGTATGCAAAAAATAATTAGCCCAGAATTTACTAAAAAGTTATTGAATGATTATGTTACAATATGTTTAAAAGCATCAATTATTAATCCAACATTTAACTCACAAACAAAAGAAGAATTAAATACTCCAATAACAAAATTTGGTTTTGAATGTATTGTATCAGATAGCTTTTGGAATCAAGTAAAATCATCTGAGTTAGTCGGTCAATTAAAACAAGTTGTTTCATTATCTAATCAAAAAATTTTATCAAAATTAGATGGTTCTAAAAAAAGTAAAATTAAAAACTTACCAAAACTTGAAGATGCTAACTTTGCAGGTACTAAAAAATCACTAGATTGCGTACTAATTTTAACAGAAGGTGATTCAGCAAAAGCAACTGCAATATCTGGTATATCAGCAATACCAAATGGTAGAAACTATTGGGGTGTTTACCCATTAAGAGGTAAATTATTAAATGTACGCGAAGCATCAACTAGTCAAATTAATGCAAACCAAGAAATTACAGATATTAAAAAAATTTTAGGATTAAAGTCAGGAATTCAATACAATCAGGAAAATATTAAAGAATTAAGATATGGGGCAGTAATGATTATGACTGATGCAGATGAAGATGGATCCCATATTAAAGGTTTAATTATAAACTTTTTTGACTATTTCTTTCCAACTCTATTAGAAGTAAAAGGATTTTTAAGAATATTAGTAACACCATTAGTAAAGGCAACAAGGGGTGATAAAACATTAAACTTTTCCAATTTACGCGCATATAAAGTTTGGAAGGATAAGAATTTAGATAGTCATTTATGGAAAATAAAATACTACAAAGGTTTGGGTACTTCAACTAGTAAAGAAGCTGGTGAATATTTTAAATTAATTGATGCTAATACAATAGATATATTAGACACTCAAAAACAAGGAGCTAATCCAGATGTTCAATTAGCATTTGCCAAAGACAAAGTAAATGATAGAAAAGTTTGGTTATCAAATTATAATCCAGAAAATATTCTTCAATTAGAACCACCTTCTACAATTACTATTAAAGAGTTTGTTCATCAAGAGCTTATTCATTTTTCAAATTATGATAATATTAGGTCAATACCATCTTTAGCAGATGGATTAAAACCGTCTCAAAGAAAAGTATTATATGCTTGTTTAAAAAGAAATTTATACAGTGAATTAAAAGTGGCTCAATTAGCTGCAGCTGTAGCTGAAATATCTGCTTATCATCATGGTGAACAATCATTGGTAGCCACAATTATTAATATGGCTCAAAATTTTGTTGGATCAAATAATTTAAATATATTAATACCACAAGGTCAATTTGGTACAAGGTTAATGGGCGGTAAAGACCATTCGTCAGCTCGTTATATTTATACCATGTTAGAAGCGTATGTAAATAAAATATATAATAAAATTGATGGTGAATTATTAGAATATTTGGATGATGATGGAATGCAAATAGAACCAAAATATTATCTTCCAATAATACCAATGATTTTAGTTAATGGTGCCGAAGGTATTGGAACTGGTTTTTCCACATTTATTCCTAATTATAATCCGACTGACATAATTAATTGGTTAATTAATAAATTAGAAGGAAAAGCTAATAAAAATGAATTGAAACCATGGTATAAAAATTTTAAAGGTAAAATAATAAAATATGATGATACAACCTGGGTAAGTGAAGGTTTGTATGAAATTGATGAAAAAAAGAATGAATTAGTTATAAAAGAATTGCCACTCAAAATGTGGACTAATGATTATAAAGAATGGTTAGAAGATTTTATTTATGAACAAAAAAATTCTTTATTTAAGTCATATGTTAATTTAAGTTCTGATATTGAAGCTAATTTTGTTTTAAAGTTTGATCAAGAAAATTTTAACAAAATTATTGAGATGTCTAATACAGTAGACTCTGATAAATTAAATGTGCTAATGAAATATTTAAAATTATATAAAACAATTAAACAATCAAATATGAACTTGTATAATATTGACTATCAAATTAAAAATTATAAAAGTCCAGAAGAAATATTAGATGATTTTTATAAATGGAGATTAGGATTTTATGATAAAAGAAAAGACTTATTATTAGAAAAATTAGATCAAGATATTAAATTAGTTTCAAATCAAATTAAATTTATAAATTTGGTGATTGAGTCAGATGGTAAAATTTTTAAATTAGACGAAAAACAAATGGTCCAGTTTTTAGAATCCAAAAAAATTATACAAATAAATAAATCTTATGACTATTTAATTAATATGACTTTTAAACAATTAACAAAAGCAAATTTAGAAAAATTGGAAAATAAATTAAAAGAATTAAAATCAGAATATAATAAAATTAATTTATTAACAAACAAAGATTTTTGGTTAGACGATTTAAATCAATTGACCAAGTTAATTAGCTAATACAATTGTGTGTGTTAATAAGTTAGGAGTGATATTATTTAATCTTAAAAAATTGAATAATTTAATTTATATTTTAGATTAAATTGATTAATGTCAACTTTTAACAATTATTTAGATTTATCAAAATATACCAATAACCGTGTTATTACTTGGGATCAATTCTTTGAAGAAGTTAAAGAAATACATCCTATAAATGTACCAATCTATGATGTTAGTTTATTGCAAATGATTGGTAATTATTCATGTTTTTTAAAAAGCCACTATTTGTGGGCAGATGTTGAAGGAATAAATATAAAATTATTAGACATGATAATTGAATCATATCCTTATTTAAATATTAAACTAGAACAGATTGATAATATAATTGATGATCAAAAGAAAGAACAAGCATATCCCAAACATCTAACATCTAAATTATTTAAATTTTTAGATGATAAATATAAAAAAAATTTTATTAATGATAAAATTATGTCAAAAGAAGAGTCAGATAAATATTTTAATTTTAGAATTACATGCCAAAATAAAATTGATCAAATAATTAAAGAATATTCTGATATATTTGAACAACATGAATCAATGGCAGGAAAAGCAGGGGAAATTTTAGTTAGTAATTTTTCTCATTTAGAAAATGATGAGAACTTTATTGGTGCGATGGAATTGTATAATAAAATTCAAGAAACTGCAGATGAACAAATTGAGCAAATATTATCAAAGCATATTCAGACTCTTAATGAAGAATATTCTCAATTATTACCAGCTCTAAATCACATTCAAGATATGGAAAATAAAATGAATATTAAGGATAAGGTAATGGAAGAATTTGGTAAACAAATTGATAATATTTATTACAAAATTATCAAATCTCACGGAATTGATGATAATCTAACTAATTTGATGTTGGAACACTATGTGGTTAACAAACAAATGCACTTGCTTAGTTTTTCATTAGAACATTTTACTAATGAATTCACTAAAGCCGTTAGTACCGAATCCAGTTAATTAATATAGCTTTAATTTATTTACTTTCCAAATATAATTTTTTGTAATGAAGATATTTTTTGAAAAAGTAATAGTTTTTAAATTTCAAAAGTAAGTTTAATACTTTAGTTACTTTAGCTTGTTCATCTTTTATTAATTTATCTGAATTAATTAATTCGCCTAATTTATCAACAGCTTCATTAGTGTTCCATGTATTTAAGGGATATTTTGATTTACCAACATATAATTTAATTGGTTTTGAATCAGAAAGTAATATAAATGCTTCATCTGATCCAATACCAATACCATCATTAGTTTTATTAATTCTAATATTATTGTTCCATTTGGTTTGACTCATTCCATGATGATCAATTAAATCATTAACAAGATATTTAAAAGTTTTTTTCTCAGTATTAGGTTTTTCTACAGATATATTTTTATTTGATTCATCTATATTATCATAGTTTAAAAAGATTAATGTAGCAATAGCAGCCAAAAGAGTAATGGGTAACATTATATAATAGTTAGAAAAAATAAATAAACAATAAAATAAATAATTTAATTATAGTTTAATATCATTTTTGCCGATTGAAAAATATTTTCAAACCTCAAATAATGGATAATGAAGATATAATTGAATGTAAAAATATTAAAAATAAATTATCATCAGGTGTTCCCTGTAATGATAATTCAAATATTAAGATAATTAAAGTAAATAATAAATTTATTAATTTGGATATAATTAAAAAACAAAAACAAGATTATAAAAATTTAGTAAGCGCTGGATTTGAACATAGTGTCTGCATTTGGGAGTATTTAGGATTAACAAAAGAAGAGTACAAAGCTATAAGACGTTATAGAGTGTAAATATTGAAAAATATTTGTAAAATGAAATAGTTATTAGGGTAATGAGAAGTAAACAAAAATATGTTAATCCATCTAAATATCCTGATATGTTTAATCATGAATCACTTGAATCTAAATTAGATTTTATAAAAGAATATTTATCTGATAAGTCAAATATTGATAATTATTTAGTTGATTCATTATATTGGGAAATAAAGTGCTCCAAAAGTAGTAGACAGAAAATAGAAGAACATGTTGATCAACCAATTTATGCGGATAGATTAAAACATAAACAAGTCCATATATTTAATCCATTTTATGATGAAATAATTAATGTTGATGAAAAATTGGAAAAACTTTTAACCAGATTATGGGCTAATGAGATAAGCACTGACAATTCATGTGAATCAAATGTGCCGGATGATTATATTTGGATTAGTTTTTCTAGCTTATATCATTTTGAACAATTTATGGAGAAAATTATTGGTTGGTTAAGGTTAAATAAGTCCGAGCTAATAGATAGGGTATTAGGACATAATAACAAATGTGATGGATCATGGGATTATAAATTATCAATGTATGACGAAGATGATTTTTTTGATGTTAGTTGTGCAGTAAGATTTCCATGGTATGATTTAAAATGGGTTGAAAGAGTTTTTAAAAATTAATTTAATAATTTAAATATTAAGTTTATTTAAATTATTATTAAATATTTTGTTTATTTATTGAGCTAAAAGACCATAAGCTTTTAATGCATTAATGACTGTGTTAACATCATTAGCTGATTGTTGAACAACAGGTGATTTACCAAAGAAACTGAGAGTATCATTAGCATTGTCACCGATTTGAGTGCTACCATTAACAGTTAAATTGTTAAGACTTGAGATAGAATAGTTGTTCATGTTAATATTAGAGTTAATTTTACCAAGAATTGAAATAGAATCGTTAGAGTTATCACCTAAAGTAGTGTCACCTTTAACAGTTAAATTGCTATTGCAAGTTAAACCACCAACAGCAATACTGCCATCAGCGCCACGTCTAACAATAGTATTAGGAGTGTTATTTGATGTAGCATTAGATACATCAGTTACAGCAGCTACAATTTCAGTAGCAGTTTTACCACCGACTTTAGCAACTGTGTTAGAACCAATAGCACCAGTAACATCACCGGCTAAAGTTCCGGAAGGTCCATTTTTTTCAACGTTTGCAACTCTTTCTGTTAATTTATTAATAGCATCAAGAAAAGGATTATCATTTCCACCCATGTGTATATATATTTAAAAGTAGAAAAAAAATACAGTTTTTAAATAAATTTATTATTTTATATTCGTGTTTAAATAAAAATTTATATATATTTTTTTAATATGCAATTTATACAAATTGATGGAACTTTTACTTTTGCCAATAATATTAAAGAATTAAAAATTGGTGACAAAATTAAATTACAACCAAATCCTTCCAATAGAATAAATAAAGATGCAGTAGGTGCATATACAATGTCTGGGGCAAAAATTGGATATGTACCATTTAAGTCCAATCAGATTGATTTAAAAGCTAAATATTTAGTTTCCAAAATTAACCTAACTCAGGAAAATCCTATACTTTTAATTTCAAGAGAATTTGATCATTCAAATATACTTGTTACTGAACCAGATTATATTAAAGATGTGAAATATAAAGGTAAAATTATTGACAGATCAAATAAAGATTTAAAAGATTTTAAAAAGTTTCTTGAAAGATCACAAATTGAAATTCAAGACATTGGAATTGAATATCAGGATGATAATTTTATTAATTTATTAATTAGAACAAATGGGGATACTGATAATCAAATCTCAACTCAAATTCAAACAAATAGATTTTATACCGTAACAAAAAAATATTGGGAAGAAAATGTTTTTAAATATGATGAATTTTTTAAATTTAAACTTATACCCAAATGTATTTATCAACCTTTTCAAATTCATAGACTAGAATCATATGTTGAAAAAAATTATAAACCTGTTGATAAGAGTTTAAAACAAAAAAAGTTTAAATTTGATAGTTTGGTTGATAATAATCTATTAGATGGAATTAGTATTGAATCACCAAATTATGGTTTTGAAAATATATCAAGTTCTAATCTTAAAATTATTAATAAAAGTAATTTATTAAAGTATTTTGAATCAGTACCACAAAATGAATGCGAAACATATTTATTAAATTTAACAAAATTAATTGTTAAATACAATATAAATAAATTGGAATATTTGAATCCTGAAAATTATATTAAATATATAAATCCGATGATTATATATACAACTAATAATATTAACCATTCATATTTATTGGACATATATCCTGATGTTAAAGTAGGTGGATTATGTTATAATCACAATTTTAAAAAATATTGTCAAATAGATTTATATGATGATTTAAATATTATTGAAATTTCTAATGAAACTACAATAACCAAATCTACTCTAGTTGAACTATTAATTAAATTAGTTATTAGTGATAAAAAAATAGCAAATATTTATAATCCATTCAAAGGACACATTTTTAGATTAGAGATTAATGACTTAATTAAAAATAATTTAGCTCAATTACTTTAGTTTAAATCATCATTATTAGCCCAGTGTTTAATTCCAATAACATCAATTCCTAATTGGTCTATATTTTTAAGAGGTACTAATTCAATCTTATTAGATTTAATTAAATCTGGAATATTTAATGTTTCCAAATAATAAATTTTTTTAACCTGGTTGATATTTTTAATTACATCGTTTAATCCAAATAATAGAGTATCAATATTTGTTTGTATTTGATCATTAATCCAGTCAATATATTTATTGGCTTGATTAATTTCGATCTCTCCTATTAATTTTTTAATGGGATTATTAATTAGATTATTAGTAGATTCAGATGATATTGAATCCACAGTAATTGTATAAATTTTTTTAAAATTAGATTGAATTAATTCATGTTCTTCTAATAAATTTTTCTTATCCGCATTACCAACTATAATTAGTTTAGTATCGTTACTAATATTAACTTTATTTTGTTTTACTATACAAATAGTTTTTTCAGCTACTTTTTTAATATAATTGTTTTCGCTTTCATCTCTTAATCGGCTAAATCTCAAAGCAGATTGTCCTCCTTTATTATGTCTTTTAGCCAAACTAACAGATTCCGAATATAAATTTTTATAATCATAATAAACTGATGATTTTGTTATTTGATAAATACTATAACAATCACCATTAATAAAAACAACCCAATAATCACTTTTATTTTTAATATTTTTATTTTTTTCTAGTTCTTCATTTTTATAAATTTGAACGATATCATCAATATGAAACTTTTTGTCACAATAGTAAAAAGTTTTTGTAACTGGTTTGATTGGTTCAAATATTATTGTTTTTTCGTTAAAATTTTCTTTTGACAAGCTTTCGCTAAATATAGCAATTGGTATCAATAGAGTATGTACCAGATAAAATTATTAATCCGTTGGCACCAATGTTTTTAATGTTTTTTAAATTTTGACTAATAGATTTTAAAGAGGCAATAACATCATTTCGTACTGATGAAGATTTAATATTGGAGGCTGTAGATAGTTCAGTGGTGATTTTTTCATTAACTAGTCATAGATTGGTATTTGGTTTAACAAACAAAGTAATGAGACTAGTGCCACCACTGGAGGATTTGGCGTTTTGAAGAGCTTGTAAAATATCGTAACTAATCATTAATATAAATAAGATATTTTCCTTAAATATTTTTTTGTCAATTTTTATGAGTTTATAATTATAAAAAAAATATTTTTTACTTTTTATCAATAATTTTGGGAATAAATGGGTTTGAATTTAAATTAGTATTACTATTTGATTCAGTATCTGATAAAGGTGCGAATTCATCAACTAATTTATTACTTTTTTGTGGGGTGCTAACTTCGTCAAATAATCTGGTTGGTTGTAAATTATCAGACTCATCAAATAATTTTGAAGGTTTAAATTTAGATACTGGGGTGGATGTTTCTGCTAATTTAGTTGGACTTTCAAATAATTTTCTTTTACTATAACTTGTAATTGAATTTAGTTTACCAAGTTCTTTAATTTTATTCACGTTCATTTCTTGATAACCAGGACTATCAGATATAATATCTGGTCTTGGATTTGCTTTAAGTCTTGTTAAAATTTCTTTTATTATTTGAATTTTAATATGGTCTTTACCTCCTCTTTCTGTATTATCTTTGTCGGCTTCGTAAAATTCCAGTAACTCATCTAATTTAATTAAATTTATTCCATTAACAACTTTATAATGAACTCCTGATCCAAAAACATATGTTAAATCAAATTCATTAATATTGTCCGAGGTCCAAAAATCTTTAAAACTAACACTTGATTCTAAAGTTGCATTTGCTGGTTCAACTAATACATTTTGAGTAGTGCCATTAGTTTTTACTTTTTTGATTCTTCTAAAATCATCAATATAATAGATAGTAAAATGTGGTTTTGTTTTCATTTTTTTATTGTTTAATACAATTAATATATCAACATCAGATGGTTCTGCAAGTTGAACAAGTAAATCATCATAACCTAATGCATTTATATACAAAAATAATGCAGCGGATCCAGTAATTACAACATGTTGAGTTTCGTCATCATGAAATTTATTTTTAATACTACTATATATTTTTTCAATTTGTGTTTTTATTGAATTAACAATTGTTTTTTTATCACTTTCAGATTGGTATTTTATTTGGTATCTTTTAAATAGACTCATTATATTAATAAAATATAGATATTATTTTAGTTTTAATATAAATATAAAATAATAACTGGATTAGTTGCAGGATCAGGTCTTTAATTTAGAATAATATTAGTTATATTTGAACATTTTTAACTTATTAGTTAAAGATTTGGTTTGTATATTTTAATAATGGGACAATATTTATCACTTAATTATTATAATCAAAAAAATGTGGTAATTAAAGAACAATCTAATAATTTAAATTTAAATTTAAATTTAAATAAAGAAGAAGATATTGAAAAACAAACTGAAAAACAAACTGAAAAACAAACTGAAAAACAAACTGATATTACTGATAAATTAGCATCATTAGTAAAAATAACTAATGATGATAGCGATGATGATTTTAATGAAGAAGAATATAATAATCATATGGCTTCATTAAATTTAAATAACCAAATTGTTATTAAAGAAACTTTATCAAAGATACCTTTATGGGACCAACAAAACGAAATGTTAGCAAGGTGTAAGTATATTGAAAGAGACTATTCAAGTGATAAATTATTTAGTATTGTTAAAAAATATAAATTAGTTGATGGTCAAATTGAAAAGGAAGAAATTTTACAAAATCAAAGATATTTAAATGAAATTAAAAATTTTGTTGGTAATAATTTTGGAATAATGTCAGATAAACCTGGAACTGGTAAAACTTATGTAATATTATCAATGATTCTTTCAAATTTAAATTTAAAACCAAATATTGTAGTTGTACCACAAAATGTTTTTGATCAATGGGACAGTGAAATTAATAAATTTTGTAATTTGGATAAAATTAATTATTATAAACTAAATAATTATCAGGATACTATGTTAATATTTTCAAAACCTCAAATGATTTCAGACTGTAATATTATTTTAGTTACACCAATATATTATTATCAATTGGTATCAGCAATTATAAGAATGAGATTAGTTGTTGGGAGAGTATTTTATGATGAAATAGACACAATAAATACTTTATTAAAAGAACCATTGCCAAGTATTTTTACATGGTTTATTTCTGCATCATTTAGAGATAATAAAGTTGGGTGTTATGATTTAAGAACCAAAGAAATAAAAGAAAGAACTTGTCATATTGGCAAAGAATTAGAATTACCATCTGTTAAATTTGAGACAATAAGTTGTTTAAGTCCATTTATTGATTTATTAGTTGATGTTGTGTCAAAAAATAAAATTGCGGAATTAAATGGTTTAGATTATCGTATTGATATTAATTTTTTTGAGTTTAATAAAAAAAATACAAATAATCAAAAAGATTTTTTTATATTAACAGTCAATGAAATAAATGATAAAGAATCTGATTATTCATTTAGATTAGAAAATTTATTTATTAGCAGAAAAAAAGTAGAAGGAGATCCAACATTAAATAAATATGAAAAAAACAGAAGATTAGAATCAATTGGTAAAGAAGTTAATTTATTAAAAATTAAAATTGGAGAAAATAGACAAAATATTAATAAATTAAATAATAAATTATTTAACAAGCAAGTAGATAAAAATAGCAAGACTAATAAACATATTAATTTATCAGATATTAATTTTGACCAATATGATAATGACCAGAATAAATTAGCCATGTTTAAAAAATTATTTCAATCAATTGATTATACAAATAAAAAGATTATAATTTTTTCAGATTTTTCAAATGGATTAAATTATATAACAAGCTTTTTAGATGGTTGTGGTGTAAAATGGACTAATTTGGAAGGTGGTAATTCGGTGGCAATAACTAATTCATTAAATGATTTTAAAAATAAAGATTATACAGTTTTAGTAATTAATTCATTTATGTATGCATGTGGAATGAATTTGGAATTTGTAACTGATATGATATTATTACATAAATTAGATACTCAATTAGAAAATCAAGTTATTGGGAGAGCACAGAGATTTGGCAGAACAAGTGAACTAAATGTTTATAAATTTTTAAATTCTAACGAATTATAAAAATTAACAAATTCTAATGAATTATAAAAATTAACAAATTCTAACCCATTATAAAAATCAATAAATGCCCAATAAATAATAAAATAAAAATATAGTATAAATTATATTTTTTTTCTATTTCATTATAATTTTAACATGTCATCAAATGGCTCTATTATGGAATTAGTAGCTAAAGGCAAATTAATTGAGGATGTAATTGATATTAAAAATGAAAATTCTGTTTTTAATTATGAATTTGATAAAAAAAATAAATATGCAAAAGGAGATACAATATTTTATGCAGAAGGTAGATCAAATTGGGGAAATACAGTAAGATATTATATTGAAAGAAAAGGAGATTTACTTTATGGATTATATTTAAAAGTTCAATTACCAAAATTATCAATTAATAATTTAAATACACCTCAAAAACAAGATGAAAAAGATTCATCAAGTAAATATAGAGTAAGATATACCGATTTTATTGGTAACGCTTTAATAGAAAAAGTAAGTTTGTATTTTAATGGACAACTAATTGACGAACAATATGGTGATTATATGCAACATTATACTGATTTGTATATTAGTGACTGGAACAGAAAGGCTATGTTGGGTATGGATGATTGTATGAATAAACCAAATCTTAAAATTGATCCAGAATGTGTTTATATTCCTTTAAAATTTTGGTTTTGTAATAATGTTGAACAACCTTTACCAATTATTGCAATGCAAAATACTGAAATTTATATTGATGTAAAATTCAGAAGCTTTAATCAATGTATTAATGTGCTAGAACTTGACCCAAATAATAATTTATTTGTTTCTAATTTTACCCATAGTGAAGTTCCAATTGAAGATTCAATATTACAAGCAAATTTTTATTATTTGGATTTAGAGGAAAGAAAACAAATGGCAACAAAAGAATGGGAAATAGTAATTACACAAGCTCAAATGAGATCAGTTGATTTTAATTCAAATTCAAGTTTAGAAATTGATTTTAACCATGTGGTAAAAGATATGATATTTTTTGTAAGATCTTCAAAAACAAAAAGAGAAGGTGAGTTTTTTAATTATTCTGCTAAAACAAATTATCCTCCTCACGAATTTAATGGGGCTCCTGGTTTTGATTATAATTTATGGAGACTTGAACCTAAAAGACACCTTTTATCGAGGGCCAGAATGTTATTTAATGGTATTGAAAGAATTGAATGGAGAGATGCCAAATATTTTTATTATATGCAAAACCATGAAAACTATCAAAACACATTACTATCATATGTTTATGTTTATTCTTTTAATTTAAATCCTACTAAGGACGATAGCTTGAATGGTTGTGATTTTTCAAGATTAGATAATGCACAATTACAAGTTGAAGTTAAACCTCATGGATTTTATTTGGGCGGTAACAATTATTATCCGACTGATGATACTTATGAATTAAGATGCTATGCAACCAATTTTAATATACTAATTATTAAAGGTGGTTTAGCTGGAGTAAAGTATTCAAATTAACAAGTTAATAATAAATAGGGTATTCAAATTAACAAGTTAATAATAAATAGGGTATTCAAATTAACAAGTTAATAATAAATAGGGTATTCAAATTAAAAAATTGATATTAAATTTATTTTATAAAATAATTTTAACATTAAGCCAATACAATGAGCATAATTCAAACTGAAAAGTTATGGGTTGTAGTAGAAATATTTAGTTCATATGAAATTCCAATTAAAATGTTAGATAATGAAATGTCACATTATCCTCCAACAGCTACTCCATTTGGAACCCCGGAATTTGGACATGTTAATAATTTAACATCTTTACGAGCCAAAAATATATTGTCATTTCCCGAACATGACTTTAATGACAATCCACTAAAAATAACAAAACCACGACCGTATGGTGATATTCCTGATTTTGCAAAATACAAACATAAATTTGTATCAAGCCCCGAAGTTAGATTAATTGGAATATTTTCTTCTTATGAAGCAGCTAAGTCAGCTAGTTCATGTGCACCGAACAGAGTATTATTGGGACCATCTTCTGTTTCGAATTTTGGAGTAGAAAAAACTTTTATTGTTTAGTTAATATTTTATACTTCTATTTCTTTATTTGTTTCTTTTTTTAATTCTTTGTTAATTTCTTTTTGTTCTTTTAATTTAGAATTATTTTTAAAAACTTTTTTACGATTGTTATAAATTATTAATTTAATATCATTCTTTTTAAGATCTCTGTAGGCAGAATCATTTTCTATTTGCTCTTTTAACTTATCAATTATTTCTTTGGTTTTTTCGTCCAATTCACCTTCTAATTCTTCATAGAATGAATTTATGTCACAAATTCTTGCATCTACAATATCTTCTAACAGATCGTCTTTTTTAACTGCAACAAACTGATTGTTTTTTGGATTATGTTTGTATGCTATTGAATTTTGTGTGTTTGTTATTAAAATGTTTTTAAATTGAGGGTACTTATCATTGAAGTGTGCGTATTCAACTAACTGAGATAAACTTCCATATTTGTATTTAAGAATATTCATTTTTTCTTTTTTACTAAATACTTCAGTAAGATTCTCGTGACCTAAAGCAATAATATTATATGTTATGTTATTATTAACAGTATTATTATTTGTTGTTTCATTTACAGTATTATTATCACCATTTAACTGCTTATTTATTTTTTGCAAAGTTTTAGGATGAACTTTACAGTTTTTGTTTAATAAATTTGATATCATTGTTTTAACTTCTTTAAGTTCTTCAGACTGTTTTTCAATTATTTGTTTTAACATATTATTTTCATCTAACAAAATATCAGTGCATTTTTTTTTACATCGTAAATTAATATGTCTTGTTAAATTGTCATGTCTAGTAAAAATTTTATTGCAATACTTACAAATTATATTATCTATTAATGTATCTGATAGAGTTTTTTTACAATTATTTTGGAGGGATTTGGAGTTATTTTGGAGTGAGGCGGAGTTAACGGGAGGGGTTTTGGAGTTTTTTAAATTATCACTATTACGATGTATTTTCATATGACGCCATAGGTTTTGTCTGTTAACATATGTCTTATCACATATATCACAATTGTAGTCATTATGATTACTTTTTATCATATAATTTACTATATATTTTATTCTTTAATTATTTATTTTGTAGTCATATGTAGTCATATGATTACGTAATCATTCTATATACGGAGAGAGAGAGGACCTTAAAAATATTTTTATTTTATAAATTTTACCAGATCAATTATAAAATAATTATTAAATTAATATTAAAAAGGTTTGGAGTGATTTAAATATTTATTTTTATGATGTGTTATAAGTTTTATTAAGCATTTTTATTACCCATATTCGATTTTAATTTAACTGAAAACCGCATATTTATTAATAATTAACCTAAATAAATAGGCCAAAAAATTTGATTTTTATATGTATTTAACTATAAAATCAGGGAATTTAATGGAAATAGCTCGAGACACTATTAGAATTGAATCTAAAACCAACAATGCACCAACTGATATTGAAATTATTGGCATGGGAATGGATGGATATGTGATTGTAAAATATAAACAAAATGGTAAATTTTGTTATAATCAATATTCTCCAAACCGTCGAATGTATACCTATTTATTTTTTGAAATCATTAATAATTCTCCTTTATGGAATATTAATTTTCAAGTAACACCATATAATGGTTGGAACAGCGCATCATTTTATTTCGATATGAAATATGTGATTACTATTGAACCAAATTTAATTGGTGAATATATGAGTACATCATTAGCTTTGAATTATATGATTCAAGATATGTATTCACAATCACCAAATTTTACTAATACCGATTTTACAAACAAAAGTTTGATTCCATATTTTGATCCAGTAAAACCTCCAAAGGATTTTAAAATGACTTTATATGATTATCAACAAAGAACTTTGGCTAAAATGCTTCAAATGGAAAAGAATCAAGCCGAGTTTACTGTTAATTATACTTTTAATGTAAATTTTAAAGGTACTGATATTTTGTATGATCCAGTTTCTGGTTCAAGAGTCACCAAAGATCTTAAATTTAATATTAAGACTACAGGTGGTGTTTTATCAGACGAAATGGGTTTGGGTAAAACAATTAGTTCTATTGCATTAATTGCTTCGCATCCAGCGCCAGCAAACTTGCCTAATACAAAGATGTCAACGATATCAAACACTGAAAAAATTAATTCAAAGGCTACAATTGTATTATGTCCTAGTCACTTGACCAAACAATGGGAAAGTGAAATTCTAAGATGTAATCCTAAATTTAAAGTAATTACAATTTTAACTAAGAATGATTATAATGGATTGACGTTTGACAAATTTATGAATTCTGACATTATTATTACATCACATCAATTTATAATGAACTTTAAGTTTTACCCAACTCTTCACTATCAAAACTGTACTGCATCTAATTTTAGTTTTGAACATAGAAATAGTGTGGTAAAACAATATTTACAAGAAAAAATTACTAAAGTAGGTTTTCCCGGTATTAAAGATTTACCTGAACCAATTTTTGAATTTTTTAACTTTCACCGTTTAATTTTGGATGAAGGTCATGAAATTTTCGGTGAAATGTTAGGAACTCAAGCATTAGGTCGTTATATGAGTCAATGGGTATCAAATATTGATGCAAACTATTATTGGTATGTATCTGGTACTCCTTTTGTTAACTATACTGGTGTTAAAAATTGTGCTAGATTTATTAACTTAAAACTTGAAGACTCAGAACGTGACTTATGCTTTGATTATTCAAATAATGCCTCATATAATTCAAGAGGTATGTCAAGCGGTATTATGAACTTTATGAACAAGGAATATATTTGGAATAATATTCTGAATAAAATTTGTATTAGACACCGTAAAACTGATGTTGAAAACCAAATTCAAATTCCTGGTTATCAAGAAAGACTAGTTTGGTTAAAATTTACTGAATTAGAACGTCAATTATATGATGCTAAGAAAGGTAAAGTTACTGATCAATACTTACAACAATTATGTTGTCACCCTCTTGTTGTTGAATCAAGTAAAAAGATTTTCGGTGATGTCGAAGTAGATTTAGCTTTGATGCAAGATAAATTAATTGAATATCATAAAAATAATTACGAAACTTATAAATTTAAGTTATCAAAATTAGATTCAACTCGTCAAGAATACCATATGCTTAAAAAGTCATATGAAACTCAAATGTCTGAATCTAAATATTTGTTCACTATCTTGGAAAAGATGAAACAACCTGAGAAGATTGAAGAAGAAAACTGTTCTATTTGTATGGACTGTTTGGATAATCCTACACTAACCGCATGTGGACACTTGTTTTGTTACGATTGTCTTAAAATGTGCTTGGGTGATAAAAAGAGATGTCCAATGTGTAAAACAGATTTAACAGGCAAAGATTTACTAGTTATGAACGTGAAAAAGGATGTAAGCAAGGAAGAAACAAATCCTCTTATTCAAAAATACGGTTCTAAATTAGGTAAATTGGTTTCTATTATTAGACATTTGGTTGCTCAAGAAGAATCAAGAATTATTGTGTTTTCTCAATGGGACGATATGTTGAGTCTTGTTGGTAAAACTTTGGCTGAAAACGGAATTGAAAACTGCTTTGTTAAAGGCAATGTTTGGTCTCGTAATGCAGCTATTCGTAAATTCAAAGCTGGTAAATCAAATGAAGGCAATGATAACAAAGTTATTATGTTAAGTTTAAAGAATGCAGCATCTGGTACTAACTTAACTGAAGCTACTCATATCTTCTTTGTTGAACCAATTAATGCTTCCAGAGAAGAATCTAGAGCAATTGAAGGACAAGCTATTGCTCGTGCCTGCCGTGTAGGACAAAAACAAAAAATTATGTTGATGAGAATTTTAATTGAAAAGACAATTGAAGAAGAAATTTACCGTAAGAACTACAATAAAGATGTAGTTGTGTCATTTGAAGAACAAGACTATATGGTTGAACCTCTTAAACCTAAAGTAGTAAATCCAGAAAATGACGGAGAAGCTGAAACCGAAACTGAAACCGATAAGGAATCAGTTGTTGAAGCAAAACCTAAAAAGAAAACAGCTAAAGCAACTGACAAAACAGAAGCTGACGCAAAACCTAAAAAAGTTGTTAAAAAGAAAGCTCCTGTTGAAATTGAAGTATAATTTGAATTTAATACGAACTTAATACTAACTTAATTTAATTTACAAATAATTAATTTATAAATACTTATAATGAATAGTTTTAGTCAAGCTGTTAAGTTATGTGGAATTAAATGTACATATTGTTTAGATCGTAAACAATTATATAGAGAAGCTTATGGGGTATTTGCATTAAATTATTATTTGGGGTCCTATCCATATGAAATTGTAAAATGTATTCATTGTTGTGGAGGTAGATGGGATCAATCAAATATAAAATATGTTAGTACTAAAGAAAATTATGTTAATGGAGAACCAGTTCTTTGGTGGTTAGCGACTGATGAAGAAAAATTAGAATCATTAAAAAGTAAAATAGCAAAAACAAAAGAAGAAAATAAACAAAAAGAAAAAGTTGCATTAGTAAAAATGAATGATGGTAAAAAAGAACCATTATATAATGCTAACATAAATGATAAATGGGAAAATATTGTTGAAAAAACCCATATATGTTTTCAAATAGGAAATCACATTAGTAAAATAGTATCTTTAATTAATAAAAATGATTTGGATTTAATTAGTCAAATATCTAATTTTAATGTTAATTTAAATTTTATTAATGAAGAATTTAATCAAACACATAGTGAGTGCTTTTTAAGTTGTGATTCTAATGGATATCCAGTTTATGTTTTATTAAAATTTAAAGTAGAAATTAAAAAGAAAAGTGGATGGATTATAAAAGAAGAAATGAGAGTAGAAACAAGATATAATATTGCTTACCCAAGAAATAATGCAGCGAAAGAACATTGGGATTCGATACTAACTGAAATTGTTAGAGAAAATATTATTAAAATGAAAAATCACATGTTATCAAATATAAGTATTTAATAAAAAATTGTAAAATCCTAATTATTAAAAAATTGAAAGGTTAATTTATTATATCTATATAACCTAATATATAATGTCAAATCTCTTAATTAAAAGATTACAAAATGAACTATCAGATCTTCAAAAGTTTCCAGTATCTAATTGTTCGGCTGGTCCAAAAAATGGTGACTTAACTCATTGGGTAGCAACTATTTTTGGTCCTGAAGATACACCATACTTTGGTGGTATTTTTGAACTAGATATTAAATTTACAGATGAGTATCCATTTAAGCCACCAAAAGTATATTTTAAAACTCCTATCTACCATTGTAACATCAATCGTCAAGGTGGAATTTGTTTGGATATTTTAAAAGATAACTGGAGTCCTGCACTTAACACGAGTAAATTGCTTTTGTCAATTTGTTCACTTTTAGCAGAACCAAATCCAAATGATCCTTTGATGCCAGAAATAGCCGATCTCCTTAGAAAAAATAAGGATGTTCACGATGCAAACGCGCGAGAACACACATTAAAATATGCTAATGGAGACTTTTAATTTACAAGTTTTAATTTATAAAAATTGAAAAATATTAGTTAATAAATGTAATTATATTTATTAATGGATAATGATTTAGATGTCATTTTTAATAATTTAATTAATGATTATAATCAAGAATTAAAAAATAACCAAGATCAGTTTGAACGAACTGGAATACCAAGTCCGCCAAGATTATTTTTGTCAATTAATACAGATGAATATGAATATGGTAAAAACAAAATAAAAGAAACTGGATTAAATATTTGCGTTATAAAAATTAATGAAATTTACGGATATAAAGTTTTTTTGTACTATTATAATGACAAATATTATGTTATTAAATTAGGACATAATGATAATAACACAATTTATGATTATAAAGAATAATTTTATACTGTGATTTCTTTTAATAATATATTATTTGGGAGATTTCTAGTAATTAAATTTTGAACATCATTAACTGGTAGCATTTGACAAGATTTATGTATTTCTTCAATAATATATCCGCCAAATACAAGTTTATTAATTGAATTATTCCACATTAATTTGTTTGGATATTTTTTATCTGATTGTTTTAATACCATCATTGAACAACTTCCAATATTTATACCAACAAATTCTAAATTTTCATTGTCAATAATTCTATAAAATCCAGATCCAGAATCACCCATTAAACTTACTATAGTAAGAGAATTTGTGTTTTTATAATTGGTATAATATCCAAGTAATTTTTCGTCCAATAAAATATTGGAAAATATTTCGTGATTTGAAAATTCTTTTAGTATATTTGAGAAATAAAATGATAATTGTTCATTATTTTTTTCTTCAGTAATTGGCTCGCTATTATATTTGGATATTCTACTATTAATACCCTTTAGTACTATTCCAGAAGGATATTTAGTTTGAACAATTACAATTTTACCATTAATTTTAAAGGTGTAAAAATTAAAATTTTTGCTTGTGGATTGAAGATAGCTATCTGTTTGAAAATTAATTAAAGTTTTTGCCCAAGTCTCCCCAATATTATTTCCATTTTTAATAAAGGTTTCATTTTCTAAAAACTTAATATCCATATTTTTACATACGGAACTAATATTAAGCGTTTTTTCTTCAAAATCTAATTTATTAGAGTCATTTTGTTTTGTTTCTCCAAAGCTTATAAGAGCGAAATCATCGAAACCTTTATCTAAAGAATAAAATAAATTTCCACCATTTGGTGCAAAGACATTATCTATTAAATCTGTTTTAGTTATTTTTAAGCCTTGATCTGTTTGATAAGTATTTTCAGCAAAACTATGTCCAGTTGATAAGTATAAAATTTTACTATAATATTTGTCATTAAATTTATAATTAAATATTAATTTATTTAAATTAACAGAATGAGGATAAGCTTTATCTTCAAAAAATAGTTTATATTCATAAGGTCCCGAATAATGTTCAAATCCATCTGTTCCATTATGATATAATTGAATATATTCATTTGATTGGACAGATTTGTTAAGATTATCTTGTTTTATATCATTGTTATCATTGTTATCATTGTTATCATTGTTATCATTGTTATCATTGTTATCATTATCATAAGAATTAATTATTTGTTCCAAGTCAACATCCACATCTATTGCAGAATTTTCATCATTATTATCTTGTAAATTATTAATAAAATTATCCAAACTAACTGATTCATCAATTTTAATATTAGTTCCCATATAATCAAAATCATTAATAATGTCTTGAATATTTGAATCTAAATTTGTATAATAGTTAATTGAGGGTTTTTGAACGTGATCATCATTTGTAGAGTTTCTTATCTGTTTCGCTTTCATTAATACACTTAATTTACTAGCCATTATATATTATAAATAACTTTATTTTAAATATGTATGTTAAACTCAATTTATTAGATATGATTTATTAGATATGATTTATTAGATATGATTTATTAAATATAATTTATTAAATATGATTTATTAATTAATAACTTAATTAATAAAACAATAATAACTTAATTAATAAAACAATAATAACTTAATTAATAAAACAATAATGACTTAATTAATAAATCATACAAATCTTAAACTTTAATCAACTTCATCAACAGTTGGTTCTTTGTGAGGAGCTTCAGGTGTAGCAGTTTGAGGCATATTTGATTGGTATGCTTTAGAAATTAAAGGCATTAAGATTCCTTCAACTTCTTTTTGTTTAGCTTCAAAAACTTCAGCAGGTTCATTAGAATTTTCTTCAATCCATTTCAAAGTTGATTCAACAGTCTTTTCAACAGTTTCACTATCAGAACCTAAACCAGCTTTCATCTTTTGATCATCTAGAACAGTTGTTTTAACGTTGTAAACATATTGTTCTAATTTGTTTTTAGCTTCAACACGACGTCTAATCTTTTCATCATCATCTTTGAATTGTTCAGCTTCTTTAACCATACGATCAATATCATCTTTGCTTAAACGACTTGATTCATTAGTGATAGTAATCTTTTCAGCTTTACCAGTTGATTTTTCAACTGCTGAAACTTGAAGAATACCATTGGCATCGACATCATAAGTAATTTCAATTTGAGGTGTACCTCTTGGCATAGGAGGAATGCCTTTAAGATGGAATTCGCCTAATTTGTTGTTATGAGCAGTCAATTGACGTTCACCTTCATATACTTGAATAGTTACACCAGGTTGATTATCAACTGCAGTTGAGAAAGTTTGAGTTTTCTTAACTGGTACAGTAGAACCACGAGGAATTAACTTGGTCATAATACCACCTGCGGTTTCAACACCAAGAGATAATGGGGTAACATCAAGTAAAACGAGTGAATCTAATTTTTCATCCTTTTGACCAGATAAAACAGCTGCTTGAACAGCAGCACCATAAGCAATAGCTTCATCAGGGTTAATTTTTCTGCATAATTCTTTACCATTAAAAAATTCACTTAATAGTTCTTGTACTTTAGGAATACGAGTAGAACCACCTACAAGAACAATATCATTGACTTGGCCTTTGCTAATTTTAGAATCAACTAAAACACGTTCAACAGGTTCTAAAGTTTTCTTGAAAATATCCATACAAAGACTTTCAAATTTAGCACGAGTTAAGTTAACTGAAAAATCAATACCATCATATAAACTATCGATTTCAATGTTAGTTTGAGATTGTCCTGAAAGTGAACGTTTAGCACGTTCAGCCGCAGTTCTAATACGTCTCAAAGCTTTCTTGTTATCAGATAGATCAGTTTTGTGTTTTTTCTTAAATTCTTCAACCACATAATTTACAATGCGGTTATCAATATCTTCACCACCTAAATGGGTATCTCCAGCAGTTGCTTTAACTTCGAAAACACCATCTTCAAGTGATAGAAGGGACACGTCATGAGTTCCACCGCCGAAATCAAAAATTAAAACATTACGTTGTGATTCACTTATCTTATCAAGACCATAAGCAATAGCTGCAGCAGTGGGTTCGTTAATAATACGAAGAACATTAAGACCTGCAATAACACCTGCATCTTTAGTGGCTTGACGTTGTGAATCATTGAAATAAGCAGGAACAGTAATTACAGCATTTTTAACAGTTTGACCCAAATATGATTCTGCAGTTTGTTTCATTTTAGTTAAAATCATTGCAGAAATTTCTTCAGGAGTAAATTCTTTGTCATCACCTTTATAATTAACTTTAATTTTAGGTTTGCCATTACGATCAACTACTTTGAAAGAAAAGTGTTTCATGTCTTCTTGTAATTTTGGATCTGAAAATTCTCTTCCTATCATACGTTTGGCATCATAGACGGTATTGGTTGGATTGGAAGTAGCCGCATTTTTAGCAGCAACACCAATCAAACGTTCATCATCTGAAAATCCAACATAAGATGGAGTAGTTCTTTCACCTTGGTCATTTGCAATAATTTCAACGTTACCATTTTGGTAAATACCAACACAAGAATAGGTGGTACCAAGATCAATTCCAATAGCTATATCTTTATTTTGACTCATTAAAATCTATAGGTATAATAGCTTTAAATATTTTTGTATCAATTTTTTTTATATATTTAAAGCCTATTATTATCATAGTTTAAATATATAAAATTTACTTATTTTTTAAAAAAGACTAAATTTTGTCTTTCAACTGCTTCTTTTTGATCTGAATTTAATAATTGTTTAAGTTCTAAAGTAAATGACCAATCAAAACCATTAAGGTCTAATGTGTTACCAAGATAATCAATTAATTCTATGTCCAGTTTTTGTATATTAATTGGTTGTCTAAATCTGAATTCTTTATTGATATAATCATCGACTCTTGAATTACCTAAACCAGTGGTAATTAAAATTTTTGCAAACACTTTGGTACTAAAAAAATCAATATAACCCCAATCATTAATTTTTAGTAACATATAATCATCACCTGTTGTATCATAAATTTTTGTTGCTTTAACTGCAGCAGTTGTATCGTCAATAACTGATGAAATTAAAAATTGGTTTTCAGTTTTTTTTATATCTGCTCTATATCCTAAAAAGAATCCCAATGGTGGGTATTGCATTCTTTTAACATCAACAATACCATTCACTACTGGGTTTTGTAAACTTTCATAAGTATTAAAATCAATATCAAATGAAGCTAAATCTTTTTCTAAAGTAGCATTAAAATATGGATCATTTAATTGGGCCTCAGTAATAAATTTATGTTTTCTTAAAAAAGATTTTGATGTTAAATTTGCTAATCTATTTGATATTTCATCTGTTACAATATCACTATTTTCCCATGTATTTTTTGATATATCTCCCGAAGGATCTACCCAATAAAAATAATAATCAATACCAGCTGATGTATCAGTTGTAAAATCATTTTGAAATGAAACTGTATAATTTATATAATTAATTTGCATTTGTAAATTATATATTTGTGTAGAATCTGTTGATGGGGTATCGGCAGTATCATTTATATTATAAATAGAACCAGATTCATAAGTTGAAGTACCATCAGCTCCAACATAACCAGTTGGTATAATATAAGTATCTCCAATTAATTTATCTAAAATTCCAGTACCTGAATCAACAGGAATATAAGTTGAAATATCAGATATATAATTTTGGTAAATTTGATTTTTAAGCGTGGTTATATCATTAATATTATAATCAATACCTGTTGTAATTATATTATCAACTCTCACACAGTCATTAGTTGTTGGTTCACTTGTTCCATCCAAACTTCTAAATCTTCTATCCCATACTCTTAAATCAAAGTTATTTAATTTGTAATTTCCAGAGTCTAAATTTATTGATGGTGTTGATGGATTTGAATTAACATATGCTTTTCTTAAATCATAACATGTTTGAACATATTTATTTAACTGTATAACTAAACCATATACACTATGCCAACCAGGATTAATTGTTAGCTTTTCTGATAATTTACTTGGTAATATGGCTGAATTAAAATCAAAAGTAAAAGTTACAGCATCATTTAAATAAAAAAAATAAAAATACTTTTCAGCAAAAGGTTGAAAATCAATTGATAATTGTTGAAGACTACCATTGGTATTTGTATAAACTTCAAATAAAATGTTAATAATACTTCTAATTGAACCAATTACTTGAAGTAACCCATCTTCTAGTTGTAAAATTATTCCTTCAGGATCATTTGTTTTATTTGGTAAATGAACTTTAAACCAATTATTATCTTTTTTGCTATCAATATAATTAATTGTATTTGTTATTTCAACAGAAACTAAACGTGCCGAAATAATATTCTTATATGTTTTTTCAAAGTTTATTCTATATTTTGCTTCACTTGGATAAAGTGTACGGTCTCTATATCTTGAATCAATGTTTATTAAAACTTCTTCCATGTATTATAATATATTTATATAAAAAAATAACCAATAAAAACGAAATAAATTCGCACTATCAAATAAAAAATTAGTTAAAATTATTAAAAATAATATTTTTGAATAAATTAATATCTTAGAATATATAATATGTCAAAAGTATCCAAATTAAAACTTTCAAATATAACAAATTCTGATATTAATGCAGGTATTGCTAAATTAACAGAATCAAAACAAACAATTGTTCCAAAAAGATTAACAAGAAATGTTGAAACTAAAGATTTTAAATCAGATAATGTTGTTTTATCTGTTGGTGAAACTCCAAATTATATTGAAAATAGAGTAAACAAATTAATTAGTCAACAGCTTGGTATTGACATTGCTGAAAGACTTGTTTTAAGACCACCAACTTCAGGTGTTGATCCATCTACATCAGATAGTTCTGCAACTGGTTTGCCTAAAGATCCATCATTTGATACTATTACTGTTGCAAATAAAGGCTTTTTTAAAGGTGATATTATTGTAACTGGTAATTCAGTTTTTAAAAATTCAGTTGACATTACATCATTTTTAAATGTTTATAAAAAGGCAACATTTGAAGATACTATGGAAGTTAAGTTAGACACAACATTAGATGGACCAGTAACAGCATTAAATGGAATAAATGTTACTAATGGGTCCGTATTAGATACAATTAGAACTCGTCAAATAACTCCAATGTCTGATTTATATTCAAATAATGGTCCTGATCAAACACTCAACATTTATGGTCACTATATTAATATTGGCACTCAGGGGTCTCACATTAATATTAATGGTACAACTACTTTTGTTGTAACTACAGATTTAATTGTTAAAGATAAATTAATTTCACTTAATGCTAATAGTAATAATACCGGTGGTGCTGATAGTGGAATCGAATCAGGTATTCTAGTTTTAGGTCTCAATGGTAATGATGGTTATATTAAAACTAACAGCGATGCATCAAGATTTGTTATAAAAGCTCCCATTATTAATAAAGAATATATTGTTCCAATTTTAGAACCAAATGATGATTTTAACGTAACTGGTAAAACCCATTTAAGAAGTAATGTAACAATTGGATCATCATTAAATGTATCTGGTAATACTATATTACAAGGACCAACCACTGCAATGTCTTCATTAAATGTTAGCGGTGTAACTACTTTACAAGGAGCATCTACTGTTTTATCATCATTGAATGTTAGTGGTAATTCTACATTATTGGGACCAGTTACTACAATGTCATCGTTAAATGTTAGCGGTATAACTACTTTACAAGGAGCAACTACTGTTTTATCATCAGTTAATGTCAGCGGTAATTCCACATTATTAGGACCAGTTACTGCAATGTCATCGTTAAATGTTAGCGGTATAACTACTTTACAAGGAGCAACTACTGTTTTATCAACAGTTAATGTTAGCGGTAATTCCACATTATTAGGACCAGTTACTGCAATGTCATCGTTAAATGTTAGCGGTGTAACTACTTTACAAGGAGCAACTACTGTTTTATCATCAGTTAATGTTAGCGGTAATTCCACATTATTAGGACCCGTTACTGCTATGTCATCATTAAATGTCAGCGGTGTAACTACTTTACAAGGAGCGTCTACTGTTTTATCATCATTGAATGTTAGTGGTGTAACTACTTTACAAGGATCAACAACTGTTTTATCATCATTGAATGTCAGCGGTAATTCTACATTATTGGGATCCGTTACTGCAATGTCATCGTTGAATGTTAGCGGTGTTTCAACATTACAAGGATCAACAACTGTTTTATCAACATTGAATGTCAGCGGTAATTCTACATTATTGGGACCAGTTACTGCAATGTCATCGTTAAATGTTAGCGGTGTTTCAACATTACAAGGATCAACAACTGTTTTATCAACATTGAATGTCAGCGGTAATTCCACATTATTGGGACCCGTTACTACAATGTCATCATTAAATGTCAGCGGTGTTACTACTTTAAAAGGAGCGTCTACTGTTTTATCATCATTGAATGTCAGCGGTAATTCCACATTATTGGGACCTGTTACTACAATGTCATCATTGAATGTTAGTGGTAAAACAACATTATTAAACCAAGTAACGGCATTAAATGGAATAAATGTTACTAATGGGTCCGTATTAGATACAATTAGAACTCGTCAAATAACTCCAATGACAGATTTATTTACAAATAATGGTCCAGATCAAACTGTTAATATTTATGGTCACTATATTAATATTGGTACACAGGGATCACATGTTAATATTAATGGTACAACTACTTTTGTAGTTACAACAGAGTTAGCGGTTAAGGATAAACTAATTTCATTAAACGTAAATAATGATAATACGTCAGGTGCAGATATTGGTAGTGATTCTGGTATTTTAATTATGGGCCTTAATAATAACGATGGTTATATTAGAACTAATAGTGATGCATCAAGATTTGTTATCAAAGCTCCTGTAATTAATAAAGAATACATTGTTCCTATTTTAGAACCAAATGATGATTTTAACGTTACAGGAAAAACATATTTAAGAAGTAATGTAACGATTGGATCATCATTGAATGTTAGTGGTAATACCACATTACAAGGACCAATTACTGGTATTTCATCGTTGAATATCAGTGGTGTTACTACTTTACAAGGATCAACAACTGTTTTATCATCTTTAAATGTTAGCGGTAATTCTACATTATTGGGACCCGTTACTGCAATGTCATCATTAAACGTCAGTGGTGTAACTACTTTACAAGGTGCATCTACTGTTTTATCATCATTGAATATCAGTGGTAATTCTAC